>Ga0207711_10001095_pt1 | contig 25848 bp, 20 predicted proteins | sample KBSS34metaG_FD_184401 | JGI IMG/M metagenome (GOLD analysis project Ga0207711, IMG submission 184401) | Switchgrass rhizosphere microbial communities from Kellogg Biological Station, Michigan, USA - KBS S3-4 metaG (SPAdes) (version 2) | ecosystem: Host-associated > Plants > Roots > Rhizosphere... | reverse complement strand
GGAGCTCGAGCACCGGCGCGGCATCGAGCGGGCGCTCGACGCCGGGGTCACCGTCCTCGATCCCAACTCCGTCCGGATCGGGCCGAACGTCGTGCTCTCTCACGACGTCGTGCTGCACCCGTTCGTCTCGCTGGAGGGCGCGACGGTTCTCGAAGAGGGCTGCGAGGTGCTCGCCTTCACACGCGTGCTCGACTCGAGGCTCGCCGCCGGAGCCGTCGTGGGCCCGCACACCGACGTCGAGGGCGCGCAGATCGGCTCCCGCGCCCGCGTGGGCCCGTTCTCGCGCATCCGCCCGGGCTCCGAGATCGGCGAGGACGTCCGCGTCGGCAACTTCGTCGAGACGAAGAACACGGTGCTGCGCCGCGGCGTCAAGGCGCTCCACCTCTCGTACCTGGGCGACGCCGACGTCGGCGCCGAGACGAACATCGGCGCGGGCGTCATCACGTGCAACTACGACGGCGAGAAGAAGCACCGCACGGAGATCGGAGAGAAGGCCTTCATCGGCAGCGACTCGCAGCTCGTGGCCCCCGTGAAGGTGGGAGACGGCGCCTACGTCGGCTCCGGCACGACGGTCACCGAGGACGTCCCGGCCGGGGCGCTGGCCCTGAGCCGCTCGGCGCAGACGAACAAGGAGGGCTGGGTCGCCCGCCGCAAGGCCAAGAAATCCGGGTAAAATAGTCCGTCCCATGACAATCGAGCCCGCCCGGCGGCGGTTTTCGATCCCGGTCTCGCCGTTCACGGAGTAGGACCATGTGCGGAATCGTCGGATACGTCGGACCCCAGCAGGCGAGCCCGCTCTTGCTCGAGGGACTCCGCCGCCTGGAGTACCGCGGCTACGACTCGGCCGGAATCGCCACGCTCTCGAACGGCGGCTTCGAGGTCTACCGATCGCCCGGCAAGCTCGGCAACCTGGTCGAGAAGCTCTCGCAGCGGCCCGCCGCGGGCGCCACGGGCATCGGCCACACGCGTTGGGCGACGCACGGTCGTCCCACCGAGATCAACGCGCATCCGCAGACGGACTGCACCGGCCAGATCGTCGTCGTCCACAACGGCATCTTCGAGAACTTCGCGGAGCGCAAGGCCGCGCTCAGGGCCGCGGGCCACCGCTTCACGAGCGAGACGGACACCGAGGTCTTCGCCCACGAGATCGAGGCGGCCTTCCAGGGCGACCTCCTCGCGGCGGTGCGCGCGGCGGTCTCCCGGCTCACCGGCGCCTACGCGGTCCTGATCGCGTCGAGCCGCGAGCCCGGGGTCCTCGTCGCCGCCCGCTCGGGGCCTCCCATCGTCCTCGGCCTCGGCCAGGGCGAGAACTTCGTAGCGTCGGATCCGGTCGCGCTCGTGCCCTGGACGCGGGACGTCGTCTTCCTCGAGGACGGCGACGTCGCCCGGGTCGACGCGGAGGGCGTGCGCATCGTCGACACCCAGGGGAAGAGGCTCGACCGCGAGGTCCACCGGATCCTCTGGGACGCCGTCGCCGCCGAGAAGGGCGGCTACCGCCACTACATGGCCAAGGAGATCCACGAGCAGCCGACGGCCGTGGCCGAAACGCTCGGCGGCAAGGTGTCGCTCGAGACCGGCGAGCTGTACCTCGACTCGCCGCTGCTGTCGCCGGAGCGCGTCGCGGGCTTCGACCGTGTGCTGCTGCTCGCCTGCGGGACCTCGTGGCACTCCGCGCAGGTCGGCAAGTTCCTCATCGAGGGGATGGCGCGGATCCCGGTGGAGGTCGACTACGGCAGCGAGTTCCGCTACCGGCGGCCGGTCGTGGGGCCGAAGACGCTGACCATCGGGATCTCCCAGTCGGGCGAGACGGCGGACACCGTCGCCGCGCTCAACGAGGCGCGCCGCGCGGGCTCGCCGGTCGGAGCGATCGTGAACGTGCCCGGCAGCCAGATCGCGCGGATGGCCGACGCGGTCTTCTCGACGCACGCCGGGCCCGAGATCGGCGTGGCCTCAACGAAGGCGTTCACGACCCAGCTCGCCGTCCTCTACCTCCTCGCCGCGAAGCTGCGGGCCTCGCGGGGGCTCGCGAAGGTGCTGTCCGAGGAGGAGCGCCTGGCCCTGGCGCACCTGCCCAAGGCCCTCGGCGCCGCACTCGCGCTCGAGCCCGAGATCGAGGAGCTGGCGCGCCGCTACCAGCACGCCAGGGACTTCCTGTTCCTCGGACGCGGGCTCCACTACCCGGTGGCCCTCGAGGGAGCGCTCAAGCTCAAGGAGATCTCGTACATCCATGCCGAGGGCTATCCCGCCGGCGAGATGAAGCACGGGCCGATCGCCCTGGTCGACGAGAACCTTCCGGTCGTGGTTCTCGCGCCCCACGACGCGTGGCGCGAGAAGACGCTGTCGAACCTGCGCGAGGTCAAGTCGCGCGACGGGATCGCGATCGTGCTCGGGACGCGGCCCGATGAGGAGGTCGCGTCGATCGCGGATCACGTCATCCTCGTGCCGGAGACGATCGCGGAGCTGCAGCCGATCCTGTCCGTCGTCCCGCTCCAGATGTTCGCGTACCACGTGGCCGTGCGCCTCGGCTGCGACGTCGACCAGCCGCGGAACCTGGCGAAGTCGGTGACGGTGGAGTGAGCCGCCGCCGATCTCGCTTATGATCCCGCGGTGCCTGACTCCCTCTTCCTCCAGGGCCTGAACCCCGAACAGCGCGAGGCGGTCCTTCACGACAGGGGGCCGTTGCTCGTCCTCGCCGGCGCCGGATCCGGCAAGACGCGCGTCATCACTCACCGGCTCGCGCACCTGGTCGCGGGAGGCGCCGATCCCCGCACGATCGCCGCCGTGACCTTCACCAACAAGGCGGCCCAGGAGATGCGCGAGCGCGTCCAGGCCCTCCTGGGCGTCGACCGGCTCGCCTCCTTCGTCGGGACGTTCCACTCCTGGTGTCTGCGGTTCCTGCGCCGCCGCGCGCGGGAGGCGGAGCTGCCGCCGCGCTTCGCGATCGCGGACTCCGCCGACCAGCTCGCGCTGGTCAAGGAGGCGATGGGGGAGCTGTCGATTTCCGAGCAGCTCCTTCCGCCCGGCGCGGTGCGGGCGCGGATCTCCTCCGCCAAGAACGCGCTGATCTCGGTGGAGCGGTTCGAGCAGACCCAGACCGACTTCGCCGGCGAGCGCATCGCGCAGGTCTACCGGCTGTACCAGAAGAAGCTCGCCGCGAACGGCGCGCTCGACTTCGACGACCTGATCGGCCGCACCGTGGCGCTCCTCGCGCAGTCGCCGGCGGTCGCCGAGCAGGAACGGCGCTGGGTGCGGCACCTGCTCATCGACGAGTACCAGGACACCAACTCCGCGCAGGACGCGCTCGTGAAGCGGCTCGGCGAGGGCGCGGCCTCGCTGTGCGCGGTGGGCGACGAGGACCAGGCCATCTACCGGTGGCGGGGCGCGGAGGTCGAGCACATCCTCCGCTTCGAGACCGACTTCGCGGGCGCGCGCGTGATCCCCCTGGAGCGCAACTACCGCTCGACGGCCGGGATCCTTTCAGCGGCGGCCGGGCTCGTTTCCCACAACCGGCGCCGCCGCGAGAAGAGGCTGATCGCCGACCGGGGCCAGGGCGCCGCGGTCCGCGTCTGGCGCTTCGACGAGGACCGCGCCGAGGTGGAGGCGGTCGCGCGCGAGATCGCCTCGTCCGGCCACCCTGCCGGGGAGATCGCCGTCCTCTACCGCACCAACGCGCAGTCGCGGCCCTTCGAGGAGGAGCTCGTCCGCCGCCGGACTCCGTACGTCGTGGTCGGCGGCATGAAGTTCTACGAGCGGGCGGAGGTCAAGGACGTGCTCGCGTACCTGCGGCTCGCGGCGCGTCCCGACGACGACCTCGCCTTCCGCCGCGTCGTCAACGTCCCCGCGCGCGGCATCGGCTCGGCCTCGCTCGACCGTCTGGCGCAGGCCGCGCGGGAGACGGGGAAGTCGTGGTGGGAGGTCTCGGCCGACCCGCCGGCGGGCGTCGCGGACCGCGCGCGGACGTCGCTCGCGCGTTTCCGGGCGATCGTCGAGGACCTGGCGGCGAAGGCCCCGACGTGGACGCCCTCGGCGCTGCTCGAGCACCTCCTGACGGTGACCGGATACGCCGCGCTCTACGAGGGCTCCGAGGACCGCGAGGACGTAGCGCGCCGCGAGAACATCCAGGAGCTGCTCTCCTCCGCGCGCGAGTTCGAGCGGCGCAACGCCGAGGGGGCGACGGTCGCCGAGTACCTCGACACCGTGGCTCTGGCGACCGACGCCGACGCGGCGCCCGCCGGCGGGGCCGTGACGCTCTCGACGCTCCACGCCGCCAAGGGTCTCGAGTTCGCGCAGGTCTTCGTCGTGGGGCTCGAGGAGGGGTACCTGCCGCACGGCCAGTCCGCCGAGGACGAGGACGAGCTCGAGGAGGAGCGACGGCTCCTCTACGTCGGGATGACGCGGGCGCGCGACGCGCTCGTCCTCACGCAGGCGGACCGACGCCTGGTGTACGGGAGGATCGAGAGCCGGCGGCCCTCGCGCTTCCTCGACGAGATCCCTTCGAAGGCGATCGAGCAGCAGTTCTTCGGGCGATCCGTCTCCGCCGGTCCCACGCTCTTCGCGTCGCGAAGCCGCGGCATCTCACACGAGCCGGAGCCGGAGGACGCGCGGCCGCTCCGCCGCGGCAAACGCGTGCGCCACCCCCGCTACGGCTACGGCGTCATCCTGACCGAGGAGGGCTCGGGCGAGGAGACGCGGCTCACGGTGTACTTCGACCGCGCCGGCAAGAAGAAGTTCGTCGCGCGCTACGCGGACCTGACGCCGGCCTGAGAAGAGCGGCGGATCAGGACCTCCCGTTCGCGAGGCGATCCGCGCGCCGGGCGATCCGCTCGAAGCCCATCGACCTCGCCTCCGAGGCGAGCGCGCTCGCTTCTTTCGTCGCGCCGGACGCCGATCCCGCGTCGATCTCGGCCGCGGCCAGCCGCGTCTCGAGGATCAGGTCTTTCCACGCGAGCCTATCCGCCAGCCGCGCCGCCGCGTCGACGTCGGCGCGCGCCTCGGGCGATCGCCCCGCCGCGTGCTCCACGCGTGCACTGGCGAGCAGCACGGGCACGCGGGCGTCGGCCGTCGTGGCGTCGTCGAGCAGCGCCCTCCCCGCAGCGGCCGCCTTCGCCGCGTCCGCCTTCTGTCCGCCGCCCAGCATCGCGTCGGCGAGAACGGCCTCGGCGCCGGCCTGGTCGGCCTTCCGGCCGGCAGCCGCGAATTCCGCGGCCGCGGCCTGGGCGAGGCGGCGCGCGTCGTCCCACTTTCCCTCCTCGGCGCGCAGGCGCGCGATCAGGAGCTCGCTCTCGGGAATCGTGTACTCGCGGAGCTTCTGGCGGATCTCGAGCGACTCGCCGAGGAGGCGTCCGGCCTCCGAGAGGCGTCCGCGCTCGAGCTCGAGCGCACCGAGATCGGCCGCGTGCTGCGCGATCCAGCTCGTCTCGGCCCTGTCCCGGCTGGTCTTCAAGGCCTCCTCGGCGAGCGCCGACGCCTCCGCGAGCTTTCCCTGTGCGGCGAGAGCGGCGATCTGCCCGCTGTAGCTGTCGTGGAGATAGCTGCCGTTCTCGCGGGAGATCTTCATCGCCTCGCGATGGAGCGCGATGGCCTCGTCCAACTTCCCCTGACCGAGCCGGATCGAGCCGAGGGCGTTCAGGCCCCACGGGAGCTGCCGCCGGTCCGGAACCGCCCGCCAGATCGAGTTCGCCTCGACGATGAGCCGCTCCGCTTCGGCCGTGTCGCCGCGCAGCGACGCCACGCGGGACAGACTCGCGACCGCCGCGGCCTTTTCGAGAACGTAGCCGATCCGGTCCGACACGTCGACGGCGTGCTGGTAGGACGCGCGCGCGCCGCTCGCGTCGCCCTCGTCGAACTGGATGTCGCCGAGTTTGTGCGCCGCCCGTGCCTCGCCGCCGCGATCGCCGATCTCCGAGAAGATGCGCATCGCCTGCTCCACGGGCGCCTTCTCCGATCGCCCGAGCGTCTGCGCCGCGATCGCTCGCTCGACAAGCGCGTTGGCCTCGACCGAACGCTCCTGCCGCGAGCGGGCCTCCGCGAGCCCGCGTTCGGCCGCGCGAAGGGCGCCCCTGGGGTCCGTTCGCATCAACACGCGCGCCTCGAGCACGTCGACACGCGGGTCGTCGCCCGCAGGCGCCGGGAGCGCGTGCAACCCGCGGATCGTGGCGATGGCATCCGAGTCGCGCGCCGCGTTCTCCTGCAGAGTGGCGAGACGCAGCCCGTTCTCGAGGTCATCCGGCGCCACCCGCTGCAGCTCGCGGGAGAGCTCGATCGCGCGGTCCCACTCCTTGTTCGCGGCGCGATAGGCGGACTCGATGTCGAGCTGATCCCTTCTCGGCAGCCCATGCGCGTTCGCGAGCGCCTGCTGCAGCTCCAGGCGCGCGTTCTCCTCGTATCCGAGCGTCGCGTACGCCCGGCCGAGCGCAAAGTGGGCCAGGGGAGAGTCGGGCTCCGCCGCCACGGCCTTCGAGAGAAGATTCCGGGCGGCGAGCGCATCGAAGTCGCGCAACTTCCGGAGTCCCTCGGCGTAGAGCCGCAGCGCCTCGGCCTCCTTCGGGAGTGCCCTCGTCGAGAGCCCCTCGGCGGCGGCGCGCTCGGGCTCTCGCAGCGAGGTCCGCAGCCGCTGGCCGACCGAGGACACCAGCTCGAAGAGACGCGACGACTCGCCGCTCTCGCTGGCCGCCGCGATCGTGTCGCCCGTTCGCGCGTCCTGGACGAAGACGTCGATTCGGATCCGTGAATCCTCCGGGCCCGATCCCGAGGAGACGTACGAGCCGCCGATGACGTCGTCCACCGCGGCGGCCCGCCGCAACCGGGACAACGACTCGGGCGAGAGACTTCCCGGGAGCGCGAGGCCGAGCTCCCGCCGGAGCCGCTCCGCCGACTCGGCCGGCATCAATCGGTAAGACGAGCCGGGCGCGAGCTCCGCCTGGACCATTTCCGAGAGGGCCGTGGCGATCCAGTCGAGCTCCGGACGATTCGAAAGGTTGCGGAACCCGAGCACCGTGATCGTCCGTCGCGAGGGGCCCGCGGCTCCAGCCCCCGACGCGTCGCGGAGCCGCAGCGCGAGCACGAGGCCGACGGCGGTCGCGGCCACGAGGACGGCGAAGACGGTCGCGCGGGAGGGGAGACGGCGCGGGGCCGGGGAGGGCTCGGAGCCCTGCGGCGGCTGGTGGATCGTCGTGGCCGCCGTGACGGGCGCCGGTGTCGACGGCGCCGGGAGAGCGGTGGGCTCCATGACCGGCGGCGGCGGCTCCGGGTCGAGGCGCCGCACTGCGCCGAGGAATCGATAGCCGACCCGCGGCACCGTCTCGATGTATTCGGACGGGTCGGCGGTCTCGCCGAGAGCCCGACGGATCAGCCAGATGTTCTTGTTGAGGTTGGTCTCGTCCACGACCGTGTCGGGCCACAGTCGGGACATCAGCTCCTGCTTCGAGAGCAGGTGCCCGGCGTTTCGGACGAGGAGGACGAGGGTCTCGAAGACCTTAGGCTTGAGCGCGATCGGTCGGCGTCCGTCGTGGAGCGAGTGCTCGGTGACGTCCAGCCGAAACGGGCCGAACTCGTAGATCTCTCGTTCGCGCAAGGGTTTGGGTTCCACCGAATTGTCGCGGAAAAGACGTCCACAGACAAACGACGGAACGGTTCAAGACCCGCGGGGGGCCACGGGCGCAGCCTCTCCCGCATGACCGCCGCCGAGTCACCGCTTTCCGCGTGCCGCCGTTGCGGCTGCCCTCTCGCGGGCAACGAAAGCTACTGCAGCCACTGCGGGCGCCCGGTCGACGGCCGGGGCCGGCTCACGCGGGCCCTCGCCATCGCCGGGATCCTCGCGGCGCTCGCGGCCGCCGGAACATGCGTCGCGCGCTCGCGCGGCGCCGCCGGCGGGCGGTCCTCCCTCACCCGGAAGACATCACCGATCGACAACTCGAACCGGATCGAAACCGCTCGCAACGAAAGGAAGAACGCATGAGGAGACGGACGGCATGGCTCGGACTCGCGGGGGTGGTGATTTTCTCGTTGTCGGCGCGAGCGCAGGACGCGCGGCCCCGCCCGAAGACCTACGGGATCAGCCAGGACTCGATCTATCACGTCTCGATCACGGACTTCGTCCCGTGGCAGAGCGGCTGGGGGACCAAGGACGACTCCTTCATCGGGGCCCTCGCGCGTCACGCCGCGAGTTGCTCGGGGACGTGTCTTTATGCGATTCCGCGGCTTCCCAACGGAGCATTGCTGACCGGCATCGAGGCGTACTTCTGCAACAGCAACCCGGACTCGGGCCGTGTCCTCGGGATCGAGCTCTACAAGACCTGGTACGACGGGAGCAACGCCCAGTACCTTGGGCCCGGCCCCTACAGTGCCACGCACAACGGCTGCGGCGAGTTCGCGATCATGGACCTGACGTCGCTCAACTTCCAGGTCAACTACTACGACAACCAGTTCTACCTGCTGGCGAACATCGACTCGGACGACGGGTCCCAGGCCATCGCCGGCGTCAACCTCTTCTATCGGCTCCAGGTCAGCCCCGCGCCGCCGACGGCCGACTTCGGCGACGTGCCTACCAACCACCCGTACTTCCAGTTCATCGAGGCGCTCTCCGGATCGGGAATCACGGCAGGGTGCGGCAACGGCGACTACTGCCCGGACCGGCCGATCACGCGCGGGGAAATGGCGGTGTTCCTGGCGAAGGCGCTCGGGCTGCAGTGGCCATGACGTCGAAAGGAAGGAAGGCACAAGTCATGAAGACCACGATTCGCCTCTCGTTGAGTCTCGCTTCCATGCTTCTGAGCGGATCGCTGTTGGCGCAGGCGACGGAACCGCGCGCGCTCTTGCCGAAGCCGAAGTCCTACGGGACGGACCAGATCAGCTATTACCGCGTCGCGGCATCCGAGTTCACCTTGCTCGATACGACCAGCGGGGTCGTCTACACCGACACCGCCTACCCGACCGCCAACAATTACGAGCGCTATTCGGTCGGGGTTCCCGGTTGGTTCGTGGCCTCTCCTCATCTTCCCTCCGGCGCCGTCGTGACCTACTTCGAGCTCGACTCCTGCGACGAGGATCCTGTCAACGACGTCGTCGCTTACCTCTCGCAGTGCGACATCCTCGGCCACTGCAACGGACTCATCGGAATGCAATCGGTCAACAACGCCATTCCTTGCGGCTTCACTTCCCTCGATGTGTCGTCCAACGGTCTGCAAGTCGACAACTATCGCAATCAGCTCACCATCACCGTGATCACACAATCGGGAACCTCGAATACCCGCTTCGCCGGCGTGATCCTCGGCTACAAGTTGCAGGTCAGCCCGCCGCCGCTCTTCGCGGACTTCAATGACGTGCCGACCGACCATCCCTACTTCCAGTTCATCGAGGCCCTCTCCAACTCGGGCATCACCGCGGGATGCGGCAACGGCGACTACTGCCCGGACCGGGCGATCACCCGCGGAGAGATGGCGGTGTTCCTCGCGAAGGCGCTCGGGCTGCAGTGGCCATGAATCGATTCCCAAAGGAGGCCGTCATGAACCGCTCCCGGACTCGCATCGTCGTGGTCGTCCTGGCACTCGCGACGGCGGCGTCGAAGGCTCTCGCGGTCACGGTCGTCGTCACCAGCACGGCCGACCTCGTCACCGGCTGCGCGACGACGGGCACGACCCAGCCGGGGACCGACGGCTGCACGCTGCGCGACGCGATCCTCTTCAGCGACGCCAATCCGCCGACGCCGCCCGCGCAGAACCTGATCGCCTTCGACATCCCGGGCAGCGGCGCGCCGCTGATCCACGCTGCGAGCACGCTGCCGCCGATCACGGCCGCGACCCTCGTGGACGGCTACACCCAGCCCGGGGCGAGCCCGAACACGCAGGCCGTCGGGAGCGACGCGGTGATCGAGGTCACCGTGCGCGGCAATCGGACCGTGTGGAGGCTTCTCGTCGTCTCCGGGGGAGCCGGCAGCGTCATTCGCGGGCTCTCGCTCAGCATCCTCGACGACGGGGTCGAGGACCTGCTGCCGCAGATCGCGGTCTCTCTCGAGTCCTGCTGCAACGCGGTCACGGGAAATTTCATCGGATTCGACCAGTCGGCCGGTGAGCCGGCCTACGGCGCCGTCGAGGTCGACTCTTCTCACAATGTCATCGGGGGAGCCTCTCCCGCCGATCGAAACGTGCTCGGGCCGGGGGGCGATCTCGCGATCGTCGAGCTCCTCGGCTCCGCGAACCTGGTCCAGGGGAACTACATCGGAATCGACGCCGCCGGAACCGGCGGGCTCTTTGCCGCCAAGAACGGCGTGCGGATCGACGCGGATTCCAACCAGGTCATCGGCAACGTGATCTCGGACAACGATGGCGGCATAAGAGTCAGGTCCAATGGCAACGCGATCTCCGGCAATCGGATCGGGACGGATGCGACCGGGACCGCGCTTCTCGCGAACAGGTTCTTCGGGGTGGTCATCGAGGGCTCCGGCAACGTCGTCGGCAGCGCGAATAGCACGAACCCGATCCTCGGCGCGCTCTTCGACGGCAACGAGATCGCGAACACGATCATCGGAGCCGGGATCTACGTCCAATCCGGCATGAGCAACGCCCTCCTCTCCAACTCCCTCTTTTCCAACTTCGATCTCGGCATCGACCTCAACAACGACTTCGTCACGTCCAACGACCCCGGCGACGGCGACGCGGGTCCTAACGGGCTCCAGAACTTTCCCGTTCTGACGAGCGCTTCGGGTCCGGGCCCCCAGACGAACGTCGTCGGCAGCCTGAACAGCGCCGCCAACACGACGTACCGCATCCAGCTCTTCTCGAACTCGGCCTGCGACTCGACGGGCTACGGCGAGGGCGAGACGCTCGTCGACGAGCTCTTCGTCACGACGAATGCGAAGGGGAACGCGGCGATCCACGACCAGGTCTTCCCGAGGATTCCTCCCGGGCAGTTCGTGACGGCGACGGCCACCGATCCCGCCGGCAACACGTCGGAGTTCTCCCAGTGCGTGCTCGTGACAGCCATCGGTCCACCTCCGCCGCCTCCCTTCCGCACGATCACACGGTTTCTCGAGGAGGGGCCGATCCGCGTCGCGCCCGGCGTTCCGGTCGAATTTCCGGTCGGCGTCGGGGCGAGGCAGGAGGCCCGCGAGGCCGTCTCCGGGTCGGTCAGCATCATCGATCCCGCCGGGAACGCCTGCCAGGCGAACCTGATCCGCACCGGCGTCGGAGCCTGCGCGCTGACGTTTCCGAGCGTGGGGACCTACAGCGTCCGCGCGCACTACGCGGGCGGCGCGGAGTTCCTCGGCAGCGATTCGGACCCGCTGGTCGTGAACGTCGTGGCGGGCGCGGACTAGGGCCGCGCGATCAGCGCGATCAGCGCGATCATCCGCCCGGCGTTCGCCCCGTCGCGCCGCCAGCTCGCGAACTTCGCGCCGCCGCAGAGGGTGCACGCCGGGTGGACGGCGATGGACGAACGGGGCACGCCGGCCGCGGTCAACTGCGCGACGTTGACCGCGCGCAGGTCGAGGCGGTATTTGCCGGCGCCGCCGCAGCCCGCGCGCACGAAGTCGCCCGCGAACTGCGCGGCGACGTCGCCTCCGACCTCGTAGCAGCAGGGCCCGATCGAGGGCCCGATCCAGGCCGAGAGCGCCGCGGGCGCCGCGCCCAGCGCCTGGAGCGCCGCGACGGCCGCCCCCGCGACGTTGCGCGCGGAGCCCCGCCACCCGGCATGGGCGGCGCCGACGACGCTCTGAGAACTCGCCGCGCCGACGACGCCGGATCCGGACAGCAGGATCGGCACGCAGTCGGCGGTCTGCACCACGAGCGCGGCGCCGGGCTGATCCGTGGCGAGCGCGTCGTACTCGCCGGCGCAGGACGCGGACGCGGCGGGGCGCGACTCGCGCAGCATGGCCACGTCCGCGCCGTGGACCTGTCTCGCCCAGGAGATCGGCGCCGCGTCGAGTCCCACGGCGAGCGCGAGGCGCCGAGCGAGGTAGGCGGTCGGCGTCGGCTCTCCCTCGGGAGCGCGGCCGCGACCCGAGAACGCGACGGTGAGGCCTTCCGGCGAGAGCCGCGGACGCATCACGAGCACGCCGTCGCGCTCCTCCTCGATCCAGGACATCGCCGCATTGTACGGGCGAGGCGGCCGCGATGAGGGGTGTTAGAATTCTCCAGTGTCGGCACTCGAATCGCCCGCTAAAATCAGGGTTTTTCCGGTCATCGGGCTCGAGGTCCACGCCCAGCTCCTGACGCAGTCGAAGATGTTCTGCGCGTGCCCGGTCACGGTCGGCGCGCCCGCGAACACGGCGACTTGCGCGGTCTGCCTGGGCTTTCCCGGCACGCTTCCCGTCCTCAATCGCCACGCGGTCACCCTCGGGCTGCGGCTGGCGCAGGCCGTGGGCGCGACGATCCATCTCGAGTCGCAGTTCGCCCGCAAGAACTACTTCTACCCGGACCTGCCGAAGGGCTACCAGATCTCCCAGTACGACCGGCCGTTCTCGACCGGCGGCATCGTGACGATCGACACGCCGCAGGGCGAGAAGAACATCCGGCTCGTCCGCATCCACCTCGAGGAGGACGCCGGCAAGCTCCTGCACGACACGCCGTACGACGACGTCCCCGCCGACGTCTCGCTCGTGGACTGGAACCGGGCCGGCGTGCCGCTCGTCGAGATCGTCAGCGAGCCCGACCTGCGGTCTCCGGAGGAGGCGGCGTCGTACCTGACCGAGCTGCGGCGCCTGCTCCGATACACCGGGGTCTCCGACGGAGACATGGAGAAGGGCAACCTGCGCTGCGACGCGAATGTCTCGATCCGGGAGAGCGAGACGGCGCCCTTCGCGACGCGCGTCGAGATCAAGAACCTGAACTCGATAAGGTTCGTGGCGAAGGCCGTCGAGCACGAGGTCGAGCGGCAGGCCGGTGTCGTCGCGTCGGGCGGGACGATCGTGCAGGAGACGCGCCTCTGGGACGAGCGGGCCGGCCGCACTGTCGCGATGCGGAGCAAGGAGGAGGCGCACGACTACCGCTACTTCCCGGAGCCGGACCTGGGCCTCCTCGCCGTCGACGAGGCCTGGCTGGCCGAGGCGGCAAGCGCGATGCCCGAGCTGCCGCGCGCGCGTCGGGCCCGCTTCGTGTCCCGGTACGCCGTGGCCGCGCAGGACGCGGAGACGCTCGTCGGGTCGCGAGAGCTGGCCGATTACTTCGAACGCACCGCGCAGAGCGTCAATGCGAAGCTCGCCGCCAACTGGGTGACCGGCGAGGTCCTCCGCGGGATGAAGGAGCGCAGGGTCTCGATCGAGGAGGCCCTCTCGTTTCCCGTCTCGCCGGAGCGCCTCGCCGCGCTCCTGAAGCTGGTCGAGTCCGGCGCCGTGTCGACGGCCTCCGCGAAGGAGGTCCTGGCCGCGATGATGGACTCGCCCGAAGCCCCCGAGGCGATCGTCGAGAGGAAGGGGCTGTCGAGCCTGCGCGACTCGGGGGCGGTCGATTCGGCGATCGCGGAGGTCCTGGCGGCCAACCCCTCGCAGCTCGCCCTCTACCGGTCCGGCAAGACGCAGACGTACGGCTGGTTCTTCGGGCAGGTGATGAAGAGGACCGGAGGGCGCGCCGACCCCGCCGCCGTCAAGGAGGCGCTGACGAAGGCCCTCGGACCCGCGCCGGCATGATCCAGCTGTTCTCGGTCTCCAAGAAGTACGGCGCCTTCCGGGAGGCGCTCGTCGACGTCACGTTCCGCGTCGCGCCGGGCGAGTTCGTGTTCCTGACCGGGCCCTCGGGCGCCGGCAAGTCGACCCTCCTGCGGCTGCTGTTCCTGGAGGAGCCGCCCACGTCGGGGCAGATCCTGGTCAACGGCCGCAACATCGGCGTGCTCCCGCACTCGCAGGTCCCGTACCTGCGGCGGACGATGGGCGTCGTCTTCCAGGACTTCCGACTCATCGGCCGCAAGACGGTCTTCGAGAACATCTCGTTCGTCCAGAACGTGCTGGGCCTGCCGCGCGCCGAGCAGAAGCGGCGCGCGTACCACGTGCTGAAGCGGGTGGGCCTTCACCACCAGATGAACGCCTACCCCGACGAGCTCTCCGGCGGCGAGCAGCAGCGCGTCGCGATCGCGCGCGCCATCGTCAACGAGCCCACCGTGCTCCTCGCGGACGAGCCGACAGGGAACCTGGACCCCGTGCTGGCCGAGGAGATCATGCGGCTGTTCGTCGAGATCAACATCCGCGGCACGACCGTGGTGGTCGCGACGCACGACCTCGAGATGATCCGCCGCATGGGGAAGCGCGCGCTGACCCTCGAGCGCGGCCGCCTCCACGACCCGGACCGGATCCGGGAGGTCGCGCCGATCGTGCGCGAGGCCCCTTTCCTGCCGCAGGCGTAGGCCCTGAGCCCCTAGAGCATGGTTCGCCCCCGATACGTCTTCGCGGAGGCCTGGTCCATCGCGCGGAGCAGTCCGCGCCAGACCGCCGCGGCCGTGACGCTCATCGCGCTCGCGCTCTACGTGCCGGGTCTGCTCGCGCTCCTCTCGCGCAACTTGAGCCGGCTCTCGACCGTGGAGGCTCAGCCCGTCGCCGTCGTCGTCACCCTGCAGGAGCAGGCCGACGCGCACGCGCTGGCGGATCGGCTGACGCAGGACGCGCGGGTGCGCCAGGTGCGGATCGTCGGCAGCGCGGCCGCCCTCGAGCGTTTTCGCCGCGCCTACCCGGACCTCGGCGCCGCGCTCTCGGAGCTCAGGGAGGCCCCCTTCCCGCCGTCGCTCGAGGTCCTGCTGCGGGCGGGCGCGCCCGCGAAGTCGGCCTCGGAGATCGCCTCGGCGGCGCGTCTCTGGCCGGGCGTCGAGAGCGCCGAGTCGGGCGAGGACTTCGAGCGGCGCTTTCGCGACGCGGTCGGGCTGATGCGCAACGCCGGGATCTTCCTCGGCGTCGTCCTGACGCTGGCGGCGATCCTGACCGTCGCCTCGGCGGTCCGGCTCGCTCTCGACCTGCACCGCGACGAGGTCGGCATCATGCGGCTGATGGGCGCCACGGAGAGCGCGATCCGCGCCCCGTTCTGGCTGTGCGCCACGGCCGAGGGCCTTCTGGGAGGCGGGGTCGCCCTCGGGCTGCTCTACGGCACCTACCGGCTCGCGGCCCACTGGCTGGCGAAGAACCCGCACCCCATCCTGTCGGTCTTCTGGGTCGGCTTCCTGAGCGCGCCCGCCGCCCTGCTCCTGCCCGCGGTCGGCGCGGCGGCGGGTCTGACGGGGAGCCTGCTCTCGCTCGGAAAGCGGCACGCGCGTCGCGTCACGCGGATCGCGTAGGCGAGTCTTCCCCTCGAGAGGGACGGCCACTGTGCCGTCTTGTCACGCGTCGAAGGCCGTGCGGCGTGCACCCGAAGGTCCACTTCCTCCCGACGCGCAATCGTGAGATGGTCCGACCGGCACCGAGTGCGCTCGAACAGGAAACAAGGAGGACGACTTCGATGAGGAGCTCCCGGGTCCCGGTTCTTTGTGCGATTGCCGCCGTCACCGTGTTCTTCGCCGCGGCCCAGGCCCGCGCGCAGTTCCCCGGCGACGTTCCCAACACGTTCCGGCTCAACGCCGGCGGCATGTACTCCTGGTTCACGACCGAGATGGCCTTCGAGCAGAACGGCTCCGGCGGAGCCTCGGTCAATATCGAGAATGTCTTCGATCTCCCGGCCCACTTCGGCTTCTTCGGCCACGCCGCCTTCAACCTCGGTTTCCTGTCCTTCGACGCCGCCTACGTCGGCTTCTCGCGCAGCCGCACGGCCACGATCTCCCAGGACATTCACTTCGGGGATACGACGTTCACCGCGGGGGCATCGGTGGAGGCCGAGCAGAAGACTCAGCTGCCGTACGCCGACATCCGTTTCAACTTCTTCCACAACCCGTCGTTCCAGTTCGGCCTCACCGCCGGCGTGGCCTATCCCATGCTGAAGACGGACCTGACGGCCTCGGCCGGAGTCATCGGTCCGAACGGGCCGATCAACGGAACCACGGTGACTCGGGAGGCGAAGATCGAGACGCCCGTCCCGATGCTCGGGATCCTGGCAGACGTGGCCTTCACGAACCGCCTCTCCGGCGGGATCATTTTCAACGGCATCTTCGCGCCCGTCCATCCGTACACGGGGTCGATCTTCCAGGCGGACGCACACATGGACTACTACTTCACCCCGCATTTCGGCGTCGGGGGGGGCTTCAACTACACGCGGTTCCGCATCAAGAAGGACGATCTGCCGAACGTCCTCATCGATTTCCACCACGACTTCTACGGCCCGCGGGCGTACCTGACCGGAACCTTCTGAGGCGCGGGATCGCTAGGAGCCGGCCGCCGCCTCGGCGGCGGGCTTGCGGCCCTTGTTGCGGTAGTGGGGGAGGTCCGGCTCCCCGAGCAGGCGGGCGAGCCCTTCCCAGCCGCGGACGTGCTCGCAGACGACCTTGATCGCCGAGGTCAGGGGGACCGCGAGGACCGCGCCGGGAACGCCCCAAAGCGTCCCCCAGAAGAGGAACGCGATCATGACCGTGAGAGGGAAGAGCCGCACCTTGCCGCCGACGATGTAGGGCGTGAGCACGTTGCCCTCGAGGAACTGGAGAAGGCTGTACACGAGGAACACGAGCAGCGCCTTCTCGCCGTCGTACTGGATGAAGGCGACGGCCACCGCCGGAACGGTCGAGAGGATCACGCCGACGTAGGGCAGCAGGATCGCGACGCCGGCGATCGGTCCGAGCACGTAGTAGTAGTCGACGCGCAGGATCATCAGGCCGAGCGTCGTCGCGCCGGCCATGATGAGCATGACGAACGAGAGGCCCAGGGCGTACGCGGTCATCGTCCGCGAGATCGCCCCCGTCACGTCCGCCTCTCCGAGGCGCTCGTTGCGCGTCAGGATGCCGGCGAGCACGCGGCCGAACTTCTCGCGGTCCTTGAGCATGAAGAACGTCAGGAACGGGATCGCGGCGGTGTAGAGGAGGATCCCGATCGTCGCGCCCAGACGGGCGAAGAAGGCTCGGGTCGTCTCGAGCGAGGACTCCGTGATCTTGACCTCGCGGATCCCCCGCGTGTCCTCCGGAAGGATGGCGCCCATGCGCTCCCGCAGGCGGTTGACGAGGTCCATGGTGTGGGTCACGAGGTCCCGGATGCGCGTCTGGTACTTCGGCAACTGCACGAAGAACTGGTTCAGCTGCGCCGTGACGTTGATGATCAGGAGCGCGACGCCGCCAATGATGACGAAGAGGATCAGGAGGATCGCCAGGATGCGCGGAACCCCGGCGCGCTCGAGCAGAGAGGTGAACGGCCGCAGCGCGAAGGCCAGGAACAGGGCGAACGCGAGCGGAACCAGGATCGGCTGCCCGTAGTAGAGCAGCGCGACCGCGGATCCGAGCGAGATGATCGTGAGCCCGACGACTCGGGGCGGCGGGCTCCTGCGCTCGTCGGCCTCCAGAACTCCTGGCATCAAAAAACCCCCTCGTGTCGAGGGGGTTCGGATGAGCGCCCGGAGGCCCCCCGGATCACGATCCGGAGACGAGTGTAACCACGATCTGGGCCCGGCGGTTCTTGGTCTTGCCCTCCGCCGTCGAATTGTCGTAGGCCGGCTCGGCCGAGCCCTTGGAGGCCGTCGTGATGCGGCTCGGGTCGATGCCATGGCGGGTCACGAGGTATTCCTTGGCCGCATCCGCGCGCTTCTGGCCCAGCTCCGCGTTGGCCTTGTCGGTTCCGGTGTTGTCGGTGTAGCCGGTCACGACCGCGGTCGCGTTCAGGTCGTTCTTCATGCGCAGGGCCACGCCGTCCAGGATCGCCTTCGCGATGTTGGTCAGGCGCGCGCTCTTGCCTTCGAAGAAGATCTCGTCGGTTGTCGAGCGGGGAGCCGGACGCGGCGGCGGGGGAGGAGCCGGGGCGGGAGCGGCCTCGACGGGCCTCGGCTGCTCGACGATGGGCTCGGGCTGCGGCACCACCACCGGCGGCGGCGCGGCCGGCGGCCAGGCGGCATAGGTGACGCCCAGGATTCCGCCGAAGGGGGTCGGGTTGTTGCCGTGCCGCACCAGCATGTCCATGTTCATGTTGACGCCGCCCGAGACCGCCCAGCCGGTCTGGGCGATCCAGAAGCGGCCGCCGAGGGTCAGCAGGGAGTAGTCGGGCTCGGGCCGGTCGCCGCCGTCCATGACGTGGCGGTCCGCCTCGATGATGACGTGCGCGATCGGGGCCACGGGCAGCTCGACGCCGACGCCGAACCGCAGGTCGTTGGGCGGCCGGATGTCCTCGTCGTGCTTGCCGGCCATCGTGTACGAGACCATTCCCGTGAAGACGCCCTTGGTGAGGGCGCCGCCCCACTCCCAGTCCGCCCGACGGGAGTTGAGCCGATCGGTGACGGTGCCGTTCTCGTCGATCGTGATCGTCGCGTTGCTGACCGGCACGTGTCCGGCGAGCCAGCCGGCGACGCGGAAGTCGGGGTCGGCCTCGGAGACGAAATTGAACTTCGTTCCGACGCGGATCTTGCGGCCCTCGGAGATCGAGAAGGAGCCGACCAGCGGGATCCCGTTGACCACGCCCTGCTGCCAGCCGCCGTGGCTGCGCCGGTCGTCGATGCCGGCGCCCACGAACACCGACCACCACCGGGTCAGGCCGAGGCCGAACGTGGCCTCGCCCGCCGCGTGGCTGAAGGTGCGGATACGGTCCGGATCGCCCGGCTCGAGGGGGCCCGCGACGCGCTGCTCGAGCCAGCCGTAAAGGCCGAAGGTGAACTGCCCCGCCCGGGGGTTGTCCGCCGTAGGCATCGTGAGCAGTCCGATGTCCCCCTGATTCGTCGGGGCGACGACGACGGCGCCTACCTGTCCGAAGGCGGCGACGCTGGTCAGGCAGATCAGCATCCCGAGGAGCGCGGTCCGCTTCGCCATCATGAAAATGTCTCCTTTCAGACTCGGCCGGGGAACGTAGCTGCCGAATAGGATAAGGCAAAATTGTGGAATTGCCAAACATCTTCTGTTCGGTCAGGGTAACCGTCCATTAGGACAGGGGTCGCAGGAGGCTGGCGGGCGCCGCTCGTCTGGTGCGCCTGCCATCGGTCGAAATTTTGACGGTGCGATTCGGAAGCCCGCAGTTTGCGCGCCTCCCTAGACTTTGGGCTGCATCACCAGGGACATCTTTTCTTGGAACGCCTTCATGATCGCCGGCCCGCGGATCGATGCGATGGCCTTCTCGGTCTGGCGGATCAGGTCGCGGACGGCCTCGACGCCACGGCCGCGGTCGATCTCGGCGAGGGCCTGCTTGTAGGGCCGATCGATGCCCGGCAGGTTCGACTCGCCGATGGCGGTCTCGGCCTCCTGCTTCACCCGGGTGCAGAGGATCATGAGGATCTTCTTCTCGTCGCCGAGGACCGGCGGGATCGGCGGTGTGGGCATCGAACCGGAGGGGCTGCCCGGCCGGGAGGATCCGGCGGACGGAGAAGGCGTGGAGCCCGAGGCCGAGGGTCCGGAGGCCGCGGGTCGGCCGGCGCCGGAGGCGAGGCCGGGCTGCGCGGCTCCTGGCTGCGACGGATGGGGCCTCGCGACCGAGTCGCGCGGGCGCATCGCGATCAAGTCCGAGGTGACCAGGCCGTAGAGAACCTTGGCGGTGTCGAAGGAGTTCGAGCCGGTCGCGCGCGCCAGCTCCTCCACGGTCCGGACGCCGTCGATCCGCGTGATCAGGTTCCACTCGGGTGGGGAGAGCGAGACGGGCTCGCCGACCTCGCGCGGCTTCAGGACCGGCACGTAGTCCACGCCCGGAATCTTCCGGGCGAGCACCTTCCACTCGTCCAGACGCCGCGCCGCCTCCATGAGGAGCGAGGTGTTCGTCTTGTCGATGCTGACCGTCTCGACTTCCTTGCCGGGGGTGAACTGGAAGTCGCCCGTGGACCAGATCGCGAGCGCGTAGACGGCCTCCTCGCCGGTCAGCCCTCCGAGCTCGGCATGGACGATCCTCCCGCTGCGCAGGAAGATGTAGCCCCTCTCCGAGCCGCGCGCGAGCATGAACATCCCCGTCTTTCCCGAGACCGAGACCAGCTGAATGATGTCGGGAACAGGGAGCTCCTGTATGGAACCCTGAAAAGACATACTTGGCGAAGATGCTAGCAGGTCGGGGCCGGCCAGACGGGTGACGGGCCGCTCAGACCGAGTGGATGTGGCAGATCGCGACGGCGAGGGCATCGGCGGCGTCGAGCGGGACGCGCGCCCTCTGGCGGGCCAGGAGGGACAGCACCATCGCCCGGACCTGATGCTTCTCGGCCTGCCCGTACCCCACGAGCGCCTTCTTGACCAGCCGCGGCTCGTACTCGAACACGGGAACCGCGCAGCGGGACGCCGCGGCCAGCAGAACGCCGCGGGCGTGAGAGAGCTTGAGGGCCGAGGCGACGTTCTTCGCGGCGAAGACCGTCTCGACCGACACCGCGTCGGCGGGGACCCGGCCGAGAAGCTCCACGACGGCCGAGAAGAGGAAGTCGAGCTTCTCGGGGAGCGTCAGGCGCGCCGCGGGACGCCAGACGCCGCAGCCCTCGAGCGCCAGGTGTCCGTTCTCGAAGGCGATGATCCCGAAGCCCGTGGCCGTGGTTCCGGGATCGAGGCCGAGGATCCGCATGCGGACATCGTAAGGCCGCGCGCGGCCCGCGGCGAAGCGAGACCTACTTCTCGGCGGGAGCCTCGGCGAAATCGAAATTGGCCCAGACGTTCTGGACGTCCTCGTGCTCCTCGATGGCCTCCATCAGCTTGACCATCTGGTCGGCCTTCTTGGCGTCCAGCGAGACCTCGGTCGTCGGGATCATCGAGACCTCGGCGACGGCCAGCGGGAGACCCTTCTCCTCGAGCCGCGTCTTGACCTCGGGGAAGCTCTCGGGCGAGGTCTTGATCTCGTGGTACTGATCGGTCGTCGCGACGTCGTCGGCGCCGGCGTCGATCGCGGCCTCCATGACGGCGTCCTCGGTCGCCTTCTCCTTCTCGATCGCGATGTAACCCATCTTGTGGAAGAGGAACTTGACCGAGCCGGACTCGCCGAGGTTCCCGCCGTGCTTGGAGAAGATCGTGCGGATCTCGGGAAGCGTGCGGTTCTTGTTGTCGGTCAGCGCCTCGATGAGGATGGCCGTTCCGCCGGGCCCGTAGCCCTCGAAGGTCACTTCCTCGTACGAAGCCCCGGGGATCTCGCCCGTGCCGCGCTGGACGGCCCGCTTGATGTTGTCCGCGGGCATGTTCACGGCCTTCGCGTCGTCGATCGCCTTGCGCAGCCGGGGATTGGCCGCGGGATCGCCGCCGCCCAGGCGCGCCGCCTGCGCGATCTCCTTGATGAGCTTCGTGAAGACGCGCCCGCGCTTGGCGTCGGCCGCGCCTTTCTTGTGCTTGATGGTTGCCCACTTGCTATGGCCCGACATGGAAGTTCTCCTGCGAACTGATCAGCGGCGCATTCTATCGGATCGGAGAGGGAAGCGGCAGCGCGCCTTCTCTTTGATTTTGCGGCGTTTCCGGCGACAATAGCCTCAGTTCATGCCCAAGAAAGTTCTTTTGATCGAGTACGAGCCCCGCTACGTGGAGCGCGTTCGTACCCTGCTCGGGCCGCTCGAGCACACCGTCACGGAGTCCCACGACGGCGAGGCGGGGCTGGCCGCCTTCGGGGCGTCCAAGTTCGATCTGGTGCTCCTGTCCGGCATGCTTCCGCGCCTTCCGAGCGCGGAGGTGATCCGCGAGATCCGCAAGAAGGGCGGCGCCACCGCGCCCCCGATCATCCTGATGATGAGCGGCTACCGCGGGGACAACCGCAAGGCCGACGCCCAGAAAGTCGGCGCCTTCGACATCCTGGCCCGCCCGTTCACCGACGAGGACTTCCTGGGCACGGTCAACGAGGCCCTCGCGCTCTCCGACATCGGCGCCAAGACGATGCGGATCGACATGGCCAAGCTCGCCAGCGCGGGGAACCCGCTGACCTCCTCCGACATCTTCTCCGACGTGCTCAACGAGCTGGTCGGCGAGGTGCGGGGCACCAAGCGCCCGACGCCTCCCGTCCCGACTCCGACCGCGCCGAGCACGCCCCCGCCGTCACCCGCGGCGCCCCCGGCGCCGTCCGCGCAGACGCCCGCTCCGGCGAAACCCGCCGCGTCCCCGGGCGACGAGATGGAGAGGCGCCTGCGGGATACGCTCTCGGGGCTCAACCTCGGCCAGAAGACGTCAGCCGGAGCGGCGAGGCCGGCTCCCGCTCCGCCGCCCAAGCCCAAGCTCTCGAGCGACACCGACGTCGACAAGATCCTCTCGGACTCGCTCTCGGGCATCTTGCCCAAGCCGCGCACGCAGACCGGCGTGACGCCCCCGCCCGCGGGGAGCTCGGTCCCGACCCCCTCCGTGCCCCCGCGGCGGCGCGAGGAGCCGGCGGCGGCGGTGCCGTCCTCCGGACCCGATCACTTCGGCCAGTACGAGATCCTCGAGCGGATCGCGAGCGGCGGGATGGCCGAGCTCTACAAGGCCAAGCGCACCGGCGTCGAGGGCTTCCAGAAGATCGTCGCGATCAAGAAGATCCTGCCCCATCTCGCCGACGACGAAGAGTTCATCACGATGTTCGCCGACGAGGCCAAGCTCGCGGCGCAGCTCAACCATCCCAACATCATCCACATCTACGACCTCGGCAAGATCCAGGCGGGCGGCTATTTCATCGCGATGGAGTACGTCGACGGCCGGGACCTGCGGGCGATCCAGAGATCCGGCCGGGAACTGGGCGCGCCGCTGCCGGTGCCGCTGGCGGTCTACATCGCGTCCAAGGTGGCGTCCGCGCTCGACTACGCCCACCGCCGCCGCGACGCCGAGGGCCACGACCTGCACATCGTGCACCGCGACGTGTCGCCCCAGAACATCCTCATCTCCTACGAGGGCGACATCAAGCTCTGCGACTTCGGCATCGCGAAGGCCACTTCCAAGGCCTCGCAGACCCAGTCGGGCGCGCTCAAGGGGAAGCTCCAGTACATGTCGCCCGAGCAGGCGTGGGCGAAGCCCATCGACCGGCGAAGCGACCTGTTCTCGCTGGGCGTGGTTCTCCACGAGCTCCTGACCGGCGACCGCCTCTTCCGGGGCGACACGGACATCCAGGTTCTCGAGAAGGTCCGGTCCGCGGACGTCGCGCCGCCCTCGCGCTCGAATCCCGAGGTGCCGAAGAACCTCGACGGCGTCGTGCTCCGCTGTCTCGCCAAGGATCCCGAGGAGCGCTACGCGAACGCGTCCGACCTGCTGCGCGATCTGGACTCGGTCCTCTACTCGTACACGCCGGCCCCCGGCAGCGCCGACGTCGCGATCTACCTGCATCGGCTGCAGGCGGAGGAGACCGCGATCGCGGAGGCCCGCGCGCGGGAGGCGGCGCAGGCCCAGCAGGCCCAGGCGGCGAGCGGTCCCGACGAGACGGCCCGCCGCCGCAAGTCCAAGGCCGTACCGATCCGCCGCACGGGTCCCGCGCCGAAGGCTGCCGAGCCGCCGGCTCCTGCTCTGCCGCCTCCGCCTCCGAGCAAGCCCCCGCGGCCCGCGCCGGCGCCGCCCCCCGAGCCCTCGGCGAACGCCTCGGGAGAGATCTTCGCGTCCGCGGCGCGCGCCGAGGCCGAGACCGGCAAGCGCACGCCGCTCTTCATCGCGATCGGCATCGCCGCCGCGGCGCTGGCCGGGTTCGGGATCTGGAAGATGACGAAGAAGGAGGCGGCTCCCGCGCCGGTCGTCGTGCCGACGAAGGTTGCCGCGGTCGTCGTGGCGACCGAGATCCCGGCTCCGGCCGTCGTCCCGACCGCGGCGCCCGCGATCGACTCCAAGGCCGTGGAGGCCGAGGTGCAGAGGCAGCTCGCCGCGAAGCGCAGGGAGCTCGAGAAGGCGGCGGCCGCCGCGGCGCCCGCCGCGAAGAAGCAGGAGGCCGCGCCGGCCGTCGCGGCGCCGGAGGCGACCGCGCCGCCGCCGACCGAGCCTCCGCCGACGCCCGTGCCCACGGCGCGGCCCGAGCCGTCGCCGGTGCCCACGGAGCCTCCGCCGACCGTCCCGCCCGCGCCGCCGGCGCACGAGACGCAACGCGGAGACCTCGTCGGGCCGGGTCCGGGCGTGGTCGAGCCGGTGCTGGTGTCCGTGCCGCGCGTGAACTATCCGCCCCTGGCCAAGGAGCGGCGGATCGGCGGCAAGGTCGTGGTGCTCGTCCAGGTCGACGAGAACGGCAAGGTCGTCGAGGCGCGCGTGCAGCAGGGCCTCCCGGGCCAGGACCCGGTCAACGGGGCGGTCCTCGCCGCCGTGCGGAATGCCAAATTCGACCCGGCCACGAAAAACGGGATCCCTGTCAAAATGTGGCGACCCGTCGTCGTCGAAGTGAAGCCGTAGAGAAACGTGGATTAGGAGGTCAGACGGAATGGCCCTTTCAGGAGATCAGAAGAAGTTCTACGAGAACACGCTCACGGTGACCAAGCGTGAGATCCAGGAGCTCGAGGGCGAGATCCAGGAGGAGCTCGCGAAGGTCAAGGACCGTCTGGCCGAGCTTCAGAACGCTCAGAAGGCGGCCCGGCAGATGTACGACGCGGCGTGCCAGCGGCTGGGTGTGCGCAACGAGCTGGAAGAGGCCGAAGCCCAGGGTTAGGCTCGGACTCCTAGCGGCCCGCTTCGCGGGCCAACCTACGAGAGAGGGGAAGTCGCTTAGGATCCCTCTCCCATGTCAGTCATCGCGCGGCAAACGGTCCTCTACGCCATTGCGAGCTTCTCTCTGCTGGTTGGATGCCGTGCAGAGCGGGCGAAACCCGCGGACAGGCGGTCGGTAAGTTCGCCTCACCGCGTCGTCGCGCTCGCTCCGAATCTGACCGAGATCGTCTTCGCGCTCGGCGCCGGAGACTCGCTCGTCGGCGTCTCGGAGTATTCCGATTTCCCGGACGCGGCTCGCCGCATCGCGCGCGTCGGCGGCCTCGAGGTCGACGCCGAGAAGGTCGCCGCCCTGCGGCCGGACCTCGTGCTCGCGATGGCGGAGGGGACCGCCCGCGGCGCGGTCTCGATGCTCCAGGCCGCCGGCCTTCCGGTCGCCGTCGTGCCGTCCGGATCGCTCGACGCGGTGCTCTCCGGGATCCGGCTCGTCGGCGCGCGCCTCGGGCGGACCGAGGAGGCCGAGCGCCTGGCGCGGGATCTCGAGAGGCGACGGGCCGACGTCGCGAGGCGCGTGGCCGGACGGCGCCGTCCGCGGACGCTGCTCCTCGTGTGGCCCGACCCGCCGCAGGCGGCCGGCGGCGGGACGTTTCTGAACGACCTGCTGCGCGAGGCGGGCGCCGACAACCTCGTCGCCGACCGGTCCGGATGGCCGGTCCTGTCTCCGGAATACGTCGCCACCGTGCCGGTCGAGCTCCTCGTGATCCCGGACTCCGAACAGACGCGCGAGGCGTACGCGCGCGCGTTTCGCTCGGGACCGCTGTCCCGGGGGCCCGTGACGCGGGCCCGCGTCGTCCGCCTGGACGAGTCCGCGTTGACGCGTCCCGGCCCGCGCGTCTTCGACGTGCTGGAGAAGCTCGCGGAGAGCCTGTCGTGAGAACCGGCGCGATCGCGGTCGGGGTGCTGCTCCTCGTGGCGGCCTGCACGGTCGCGTTCCTGGTCGGCGGCGTGCACCTCTCGATCGCGGACCTCGTCGCGGGTCGCGGCGAGGAGGGCCAGACGGCGCGGCTCCTCGCGTCGCTGCGGGCGCCGCGCATCGGGCTGGCGGCGCTCGTGGGCGGATGCCTCGCGCTGGCGGGCGCGGCGCTGCAGGCGCTCCTCAAGAACCCCCTGGCCGACCCGTTCCTCCTCGGGACCTCCGGGGGCGCGGCGGTCGGCGCGGCGGGCGCGGCGCTGCTCGGCCTCTCGCCGCTGCTCTCGCCGGCGGCCGCCTTCGTCGGGGCCGCGGCCGCCTCGCTGGGCGTCGCCCTCCTCGCC
>Ga0207711_10001094_pt1 | contig 25858 bp, 22 predicted proteins | sample KBSS34metaG_FD_184401 | JGI IMG/M metagenome (GOLD analysis project Ga0207711, IMG submission 184401) | Switchgrass rhizosphere microbial communities from Kellogg Biological Station, Michigan, USA - KBS S3-4 metaG (SPAdes) (version 2) | ecosystem: Host-associated > Plants > Roots > Rhizosphere... | reverse complement strand
TCTCTCTGCCAGTGACACTGGGTTTGTTGCAATCGGCAGCGGTGATTTTTGCGATTTCGATTCTGTTCTTTGCCAGGAGATCGGATATCACGGGGCGGCGCCGGATGATGCGCTGGAGTTGCGGTCTTGTTGTGATCGCATCTCTCATATTTTTCCCGCTCATTGACACGAGGTCCGTGCTGATTGCTGCAGCCGCTGTCTGTTTTATGCTGGCGGTACAGGGCATGTACATCGGACCACAGGCTGCCGTGTTTGCCGAGTTGTTCCCCGCAGCGTACCGATACAGCGGCGTATCACTGAGTATTACTCTTGGAACTCTGCTGGGCGGAGCCATCACTCCGGTTGTAGCGACCGCACTCTATGGCACCTTCGGCAATTCCTGGGCTGTGACTATTTATGCGGTCGCGCTCTCCCTGATCTCGTGGCTGTGCGCATTAGGTTTGAAGGAAACTGTTCACACGGAATTGTGACGAGCGGATTCCTCCAAGGATGATCCCTCGCGCAATAGCACGGGTGACGGGTTTCTCTTATAATCCGCGTGAACATGCCAGCCCCAACTGTCGCAAATGTCACTGCCAGAGGAGTGATCGAGTTTTGCCGGAGTCGTGGAATTGCTGCCGAACGCTTGCTGGCAGCCGCAGGAATTTCACCGGTCTCGATTTCCTTGCCGGGGGCACGCTTGCCCGCCGAACAGGCATTCGCATTGTGGGACGAAGCCGAGCGGGCCACGGGCGATCCCGGGATAGCGGAGCACGTCACCAGGGTCCTTCCATTTGGCACATATCGCATTGCGGATTATCTCCTGCTGACGGGGGCAACCCCGCGCGATTCGTTGCAGAAATTTATTCGCAGTTTTCCGTTAGTCAATGGAGCGTTCGAAATGCATTTGTCCGCCTCGCGCGCCGGAGCGCACTTGCAGCTTCACAGTCCGTACGCACCCGAAGGTCCGTCTCACTTCTACGTGGAGTTCATCTTTTCCATGGTACTTGCGCGCCTGCGCCTTGCGGCCGGTATGGACTGGCATCCGAAGGAAGTCTGTTTTGCCCATGCTGCCCCTGATCATCAAGAGATCAGTCGTCCAATGTTTCGGTGCCCGGTTCGCTTCAATGAATCCGAAAACCGTATGACGCTGGCGAGAGAAATCGCGGATATGTCGCTGCCCAGTGGAGACCCATTGCTTAGTGAAATCCTCGATCACTACGGCCAGTCGCTGCTGAAACAGTCGTCGAAGGACGATTTCCTGGGCGACGTACGGAAGGTTCTTGCCGATGGATTCACCAGGCGAGACGACGTTCGTCTGCAAATCACAGCGCGGAAATTGGCGCTCAGCGGACGCTCATTACAACGCGAACTCAATGCGCGAGGAACCTCCTATCGAGAAGAGCTTGATCGATTTCGTCGTGACCTTGCCGTGGAGTTGTTGCCGCGCGTGCCGATTCATCAGATAGGCACATTGCTTCAGTTTTCTGAACCGGGATCGTTCTACCGGGCTTTTCGCAGATGGACGGGCAAGACGCCGCAGGCATACCTCAAACCCACGTCTTCCTGAATACCCTGGCGGCGTAATCGGTGACACAGGCTGGCGGATTCGGTCATTGATCTTTATCGCCAGACCCCGTATTTACGTCGGTATGAACCGGCCTATTCGATCTTTTCTCCTAGCAGGCGCCGCGTTGGCCGCACTGCTGATTTCAGAAATCGGCCTCACGGCTGTTGCTGTTCAGACTCCCGCACAACCGGCGGCGCGGACCATTTCCTCCGAAGACTGTACGAGCGCGAAGCTCGGATCCCCTATCCCCGTTGCATCGATAGGCGAGCCTGTTGCAAGCGTAACACTTGCCGCACCGCGATGGGTGGAGGCTACCGGCAACGCTCCAGCATACTGCTCCATAGACGGCGCTATGGCGCCAACGGACACCAGTTCGCACGGCCGCGCCATTAACTTTCGTGTTGTGCTGCCTGCATCGTGGTCGAGTCACGCCGTGCAGATGGGTGGCGGCGGCATGAATGGGTCGATCCCCAACCTGACCGGCGGCGAGGCTAGCGCATTGCTTCAAAGGGGATTCGCCTCTTATGGCAGCGATTCGGGACATCAGCAGGGCTTCGGCCCTCGTGGCGGCGGAGCGGCCGGACCAACCGGTGATGACTGGGCGCTGAGTGACGAAGCAATCAAGAACCTCGGCTATATGCAGATGAAAAAGACTCACGATGCCGCAATGGTTCTGATGGAACGTGCGTACGGGGAGCGCCCGCGTTTTAACTACTACGTCGGCGGTTCCCAGGGCGGTCGCGAGGCCCTGACGGTAGCCCAGCGATATCCGAATGACTACAACGGCGTTGCTGCAAATGTGCCGATCGTCAGCTTTTCTTCTTTAATGCTCGGGCCCGAGTTGATTCGTATCCAGGAGAAGCCGCTCGCCAACTGGATCACGCCAGCTAAAGTGAACGCGATTCGCGGCGAGTTCATGCGACAGTGTGACAAGCTCGATGGGTTGGTGGACGGTGTCATCAACAACTACATGGCTTGCCGCGCCATCTTTGACGTCGGTCAAGGCGCACCCAACCGCAACCCGTGGGCATCGAAGAGATGTCCGAACAATGTTGATCCAAACCCTGCTGACACGAGTGCCGGCGCGTGCTTTACCGACGGCCAGATTTCAACACTCAAGGTCGTCTACAGCCGCTACAAATATGCGACGTCGCTCGCAAATGGGGCCAGGACGTTTGGCATGTGGGTGCCGAACACCGATCCTTCCGGCAGCGGTTTGATCATGAACGCTCGCTTCAAAGGGCAGGAAGGCGCCGAGGAGAATGCCAACAACCACTCTCATCTGGGCATTCTTGGTGTGACGGGATTCCTCATGAAGAACACGACCGCTAACCCTCTTGACTATGTCGAAGGGGGCCCGCTGAATGGCCGGCGTGAGGAGATTTCTGCGTGGCTGGATGCCACGAACCCCGATCTGTCCGCTTTTGCCCGTCGCGGGGGGAAGATGGTCGTGGCCATCGGCACGAACGACACCCTCGCGTCTCCGGGCGCGCAACTCGACTATTACCAATCGGTGCTGGATAAGATGGGAAGGACTTCGGTGGATGAGTTTGCCCGTTTCTACGTCATTCCTCAGACGGGTCACGGTCTCACAGGGTCCAGCTATACCACCAACGGTGAGGGTGCTGCGATACCTGCGGCACAGATTCCAAGCCGCTTCGACCGCGTCGCCATGCTCGTAGACTGGGTCGAGAAAGGTACTGCTCCACCCAAGTCTGCCACGGTTACAGGGACTGCGGGCACTCTGCCGCTGTGTTCCTATCCGAGCTACCCGAAGTACAACATGGGACCGGTAACAAGCGCGTCTTCCTACTCGTGTGCGGAGCAGTGACAACGGCAAGCATGATGCTCATCTTGTGAGGGCTTCCGGTATGGTCTCCGATAGAGGAAGTCCGACGTAATTTTCCGCAAGACCCATCATCGCAATAGGTGAACTTGTCACATAGTCCAGTTCAGCGTGCTGACGGCGGAAGTCGAAGGAGTTGGCTGTGTCGGGCCGATGCAGGAGGGAAGTCATCCACCAGGAAAACTGCTGTGCTCGCCAGACACGCTGAAGGCAATGTTCCGAGTAACGGTCCAGAAGTGTTTGGGATTTAAGTTCGTAAAAACACTGAATAGCTCGGGTGAGTCTCCAAATATCAGCCATCGCCAGGTTCAGGCCCTTTGCACCGGTTGGTGGCACAATGTGCGCCGCGTCGCCAGCGAGGAACAGGTTGCCGTATCGCATCGGCTCGGTTACGAAGCTTCGCATACCGGTGACGCCCTTCTGAGTAATCGGCCCGACGTTGGGCTTCCACCCATCCTCGCTTCGCAGTCGCGTCAGGAGTTCGTCCCAGATCCGATCGTCGGACCACTTTGCGAGGTCTTCATCGGGAGCGCATTGCAGATAGAGCCTTGTCACTGAATTCGATCGCATACTGAAGAGCGCAAACCCGCGCTCGTGTCTGCTATACACAAGCTCTGGCGATGAAGGCGGGGCGGTGGCGAGAATGCCGAGCCAGCCAAACGGATAGACACGCTCGTAAATATGGATGCTGCTCGCAGGAATTGACGGCCGGCAAATGCCGTGAAATCCATCGCACCCTGCAATGAAGTCGCACCGGATCTCGTGCGATTCGTCGTCTTCTGTAAAACGGATCTTTGGTTGATTGGACTCCAGATCGTGAACGCTGACATCCGCTACATTGAAACGGAGAGGCCTGCCTGACTTGTGTCGCGCAGCGATCAAATCCTTCACGACCTCGTTCTGTCCGTAGACGGTAATTCGCCTGCCGATCAGTTCCGCAAAGTCGATTCGATGACGTTTTCCGAAAACATTGATGTAAATACCGTCGTGCGACATGCCTTCGCGCTGAAGGCGATCACCCACGCCGTTTTCAACCATGAGGTCGACGGTGGACTGCTCGAGAACTCCCGCGCGGACGCGATCAATGACGTACTCTTCTGAGCGATTCTCAATGATGAAGGAATCGATACCTGCGAGATGGAGCAGGTGCCCCAGCATGAGACCTGCCGGCCCTGCTCCAACGATTCCGATCTGAGTGCGGATGGTGTGCATTTTGTGAGATCCGAATCGGAACCAACTGTTACGGGCTCCACAGAACAGGCACGACAGGTCTTTGATTTATCCTCTTCATAGGGTTCTCGTAATGATGGCGGGTAATTCGGTCGCCGAGTATAACGAAGGCTCAATGCTCTGGCAATCAATAATCGATTGATACCTGCGGCCGCCCTCCTTCTTCGGATAATCAATTGCCTTTGAACGGATGGCTGGAGTACATTCCCACGCTATATGCCCACTTTTGAACGGATCGAACAGGTATCCAAGAAATCACGTGTCGTGACCCTCGTACGCGAAGCAATCCTTTCCGGCCGCTTGAAAGGTGGCGAGCAAATCGTGGAAGCCAAGCTGGCACAGGAATTTGGTGTCGGCCAAGGCCTGGTCCGAGAAGCCTTGATTGAACTCGAGCATCGCGGATTCGTCCAGCGCACGCCTTTCACGGGAACGACAGTGCCTATGCTGACGCTTGAAGATGCGCAGCAGATCTTCGACGTCCGGATCGAACTGGAGCCTCTGGCGTTCTATCTCGCAGTAAAGAAAGCGACTCAACAGGACATTGCGATCCTGAACGAGCTCAATGAGAAAACGAAAGTCGATGCGAAAGCCGAAGACCTCGAGAATTTTTTCGACAGCCACTTGAGTTTCAGGAAGAAGGTGTGGGACCTCTCTGGCAACCCTTATGTTCAACAGGCGCTCGAGCGTGTCGTAATTCCCCTCTATGCGTTGTATTTGATCCGACGACCCTACAACCGGGAAGGCATCGTTCAGACCGTGTTCGAGTGTATAGAACACCAGGACAAAATCATCGAAGCGTTTCGTCAGAACGATGCAGAGGCTGCGCGAAAAATCTCGCGTGACTTCCTGGAAGGAATGAAAGACTACCTGGGAACACGTCTCGTTCCTGATGATAGAGGATCCTTAGCATGAAAACAGCCACCCGATCGGTTCTCGTTTGCCTCGTTGTCTTGCTTCTGCCGGTAATCCCTGCGAGGGCGGCCGGAAGCGATGTCGCCGACGCCGTAATGCATGGAAAGAAGGATGTTCTGCGTACGCTCCTGAACCAGAAGGTGGACGTCAATGTTCCCCAGGTCGACGGAACCACTGCACTTCATTGGGCAGTGCGCGCCGACGACCTCGAGTCCGCGGATCTTCTCTTGAAAGCGGGCGCGCGGGTGTCCGCCGCCACTCGCGACGGCGCGACTCCAATGCAACTCGCAGCCCTCAATGGCAGCGCGACGATGATCGACCGGCTCGTCAAGGCCGGCGCGGATGTAAATGCCTCCCTGAGTTCCTTCGGCGACACGGCGCTGATGCTGGCATCGCGCACCGGCAAGCCGGACGCCGTCAAGGTTTTGCTCGACGCCGGCGCCAGGGTTGATGCGAAAGAAACCTGGGGCGATACGACAGCCCTCATGTGGGCTGTCTCGGAGGGCAATCACCCGGTGGTGCGTTTGCTCATCGAGAAGGGCGCCGACGTCAATGCTCGCTCGAAATTCGTTCCTTCCGCGACCGGACGTGGCTTCGAAGGCGCAACGCCCACCTCCGCACGCGCGAATCAGGCTGCCGAAGAAAACGCCAGCGGCTCACTCACGCCGCTGATGTTCGCAGCCCGTGAAGGTGATTTGGAATCTGCGAAAATGCTGATCGCTGCCGGCGCACAGATCGACGCAAAAGGCGGCGACGGAAAGGACGCGCTCGGCCTGGCTATCTTCAACGGCGGATACGATGTCGCTTCGTTCCTGATCGATCAACACGCGAACGTGAATCAAGCCGATGCGCAACGCTTCACACCCCTTTTCTGGGCTGTCGATCGCCGCAACATGGAAACCGCGCCGAACTTTCCGTGGGTGGTGACTGCGGATCCTCTGCCCCTGATCAAGAAGCTTCTGGACGCCGGCGCCAACGTGAATTACGTGGTCAACAACACGCCTCGGGCGCGCATGCGGGACGGATCGCCTCGAATCGTGTTTGCTACTGCGTTGATGCGCGCAGCTTTCTCAGGCGATATCGAGTTGGTGAAACTCCTCCTGGCCCACGGCGCTGACGCGAAGATCATCTCGAAAGACAGTGAGACCGTGTTGATGGCGGCTTGTGGTACCGGGTTTATTCCGGGTTACAGCAAGGGGCGCACTCCAGCGGAGAGACTTGAAGTCGTGAAGTTACTCATCGACCTCGGGCAGGACGTCAATGCCGCAGACGATTACGGCATTACCCCGCTGATGGTTGCAGCCAATATCGGGGATGTGCCGGTCATTCAATATCTGATCGATAAAGGCGCCGACCTTGGAGCCTACGATCTTGGAAAGAAAAACGATGGCGCATTCGGTTCCAGCATCGAACCCCTGATGCCCCTCGACTACGCGATCGGCATCGGAACATTCCGGCCGAACAATGCGATCGTCTTCAATGAAGATGCCGTCAAGCTGATGACCCGGGTGATGAAGGAGCGCGGCATCAAACACACCACGTCCGAGTGCACACTGCGCGGATTCACGTGCTCCATCGCGAACGTGGATCCGAAAACTGCCACGCCGGCGCAGATTCAGGTGATTCGTAGAATCCAGACCGGCTATCAAGTCGATGGCGTCACCGGCGGCCTGGGCAACAAAGAAGAAAAGAAGTAATGATGCGGTCCATCATCCTGGTCCTGTTGGCTGCGGTGAGCCTCCAGGCGCAGAACGGCGTTCGCTATACGGCAAGTTCGGCGAACGTGAGCGGCGCGGGTGAAGCGATCAAGATCAATCTGACAGAGTGGTCCCCCGACAGCCGTCGAGATGAATTCGTGGCGGCCTGGACACTTACCGCACCAGCGCCGCAAGGCCGTGGCGGACGCGGTGCAGGCGGGGGCGGCGGAGCAGGACGCGGAGGCGGAGGTCGTGGCGCACGCGGAGGCGCCGCAACGCCAGCACCTGCGGTACCGGACCTGCCGGCCGATCCTGACGCGGTGAATCCAGACAGCCCGATTCCAGCGCGCGGACGCGGCGGCGCTCGAGGAGGTGGCGGTGCGAGCACCCAAACCCCCGAAGCCTCTCTCGCAGCCGCGCTCAAGAAAGCTTCAACTGTTGGCATCCTCTGGACGTCAGAGAACGTTGGGTATTCGATAAAGTACGCTTATCGACTGCCGCAACAGGACGGCGGCGAACGCATCATTCTGGCAACGGATCGGCGTGTTGGAGCCTGGAGTAGCCTGTGGCAGCCGTCGGCCTCGATCTCTCCATCCGACTATCCCTTCTCTATCATCGAGCTACATGTGAATTCCAGAGGCGAGGGCGAAGGCCGAGGCGTTATGGCGGGCAAAGTATCCATCGACGCTGCCGCCAAAACTATCGCGCTCGATGGCTACGCGACACAGCCCGTTATTTTGAAAGCCGTAAAGCGCCAGACCGGCGAGTAGTTCAGGGGCGGCCAATGTCCAGGATGCACAGCTAATTATCAGTTGCGAACCAGAACGCCGTGCGGCTTGTAGGCGCGGTCTGCGACCGCGCCTACAGCGCTTACTGATCCTGGTTCGTACCTCGGACCCGGCCGAGCCATTCGACGAGGCGCTCGAGCTCTTCGTCGCTGAGAACCGCGCCGCGTTCCCGCATATCGACGGCGAGAACGCGCCAGCCGTCAGCGGTACGGCGTTCCTTGTTGATGCGATCCACTTCATGGCATTTCGCACAGGCCCGATCAAGGAGGCGTTTGGCTTCGGGGTCTGAGAAGTAGGTTGTGATCTCCGGAGCGACGTAGGTTCTGGGAAACGCTTTCGTCGTCGGGCCGAACTTGCTGGCCAGCCAATCGACGAGAACAGATGTATCTTCGGTGGAAATCTTCAAATCGCCGCTCTTGTGTTTCGTCTGGATCAGATTGCGCCATCCGGAATCGTCGAGGGAAAAGTAAGCGTATTCGTCGATGCCGTGACATGCCGTGCAGTTGTTGCGAATGACTTCCCTGACAGTGCCTTGAGGCATCTGAACGCGAGGCCGCGTGGCGCCCCTCTGGCCCGTGACGGGTGCAACAAACCAGAGAGACGAGGCGATCACCAGGGCAATGACACCTGCTCGGTTCATTTGAAACTTCACTAGGCAAGACCGGGAAGCATTCCCGAGCTCTGGCCGATGCTGTCCCGTTGAATCCCGTACATGTGCAGAATGCTAAGCAACATGTTCGAAGTTTTCTGTGTGGTGTCATCGGGGAACACGATGTGACGGTTCCCTTTGAATGTGCCGTCGATACCGCCAACGAGAATCACGGGCACCTTGATATGCGCATGACGGTGCGAGTTGCCCATGTTGCTGCCCTTGTAGATCAGAATGTGATCGAGCACGGTGCCATCGCCTTCCGGCATCTTGCTCAATTTCGCGACGAAGTTTGCGAGATGCTGTACGTGATAGCGATTCATCTTGGCGTAGTTGGCAACGTTCTCCGGCTTGTCGCCGTGATGCGACGAGCCATGCCATCCACCGTTGAATCCGCTCTCGGCGAAGCTGGAGCCCGACAAGTCCCGGCCCAGCATGAAGGTTGCTGAGCGCGTGATGTCTCCTTCAAAGGCCAGCGCGAGCAGGTCGTACATCAACTTGAAATGCTCGTTGTTGCTCTCGGGGACGCCGAACGGAATTTCAGCGCTGGGCTCTTTGATCGACCGGTTCATTGCAATGTTGATGCGCCGCTCGAGTTCGCGAATGTTGTCAGTGTAGTTGTCGACGCGAGCCTGGTCGCCGGCGCCAAGGCCCTTCTTGAAAACAGCGAGTTCCTGGGTTACCGAATCCAGAATGCTCGCATTCTGTTTTCTTCCTTTCATGCGCTCCTGCGCATTGGTTCCGTCACCAAACAACCGTTCGAAGGCCACGCGGGGATTGATTTCGGTGGGGAGCGGTGTTCTCGCATCGGGCCAGGAAATGGAGTTCGTGTAGGCGCAGCTATAGCCCCAGTTGCAGTTGCCGAAGTTTGTGGTGTCTTCCACGCCGAGCTGAATCGAGGATAGGATCGTGTCGCGCCCATATTTCTCCGCGATCAACTGATCGATGGTCACCCCTAGATAGGGAGCCACCGCGTTACGCCGCGGCCGCGCTCCGGACAACAGCGCTGCACCCTTGGCGTGATCGCCGCCGGGTTCTTCCTCGGTGGCGAAGGATTCATTCATGTTCAGGCCACTGATCAGCGTGACGTGTTTGCGATACGGCTCAAGGGGTTTCGTGATGAAGGAGAATTCAAAGTCGGGGCCTTCCTGTAGCGGACTCCAGTAGCCGGGGGCCGCGCCATGCGGATGCCAGATGCCGAGGAATCGCTTGACCGATCCGGGGGCCGCAGCAGTTTTACTAAGCGGCGTTTGTGCCGGGAGCATGGACTCCAGGAAAGGCAGGGCCAACGTGACTCCTGCGCTTCTCAGAAACGTTCGGCGTGGAATGAATTTCTTTGTAATGAGCATGGTCGCCCCTTTAGTTCGCAGTATTGTCGGCCGCCTGCTTTACCCTCGTCTGGAATGGAGCGCTTTTGACGATTCCCATCACCAGCGAAGAAAACTTGTAGTTGCCCTTCTCGGTGTCCTTAACGATAGACCGGATCACCGGCATGTCAAAGTATTCGACGCCACGTCCGATCCCAAACGTCATCATCTTTTCGGTCATCATTCGGACGAATTGAGGCGAATAGTACAACAAGTGCTGTCTCAACTCCGAAGGTCCGGTAACCTTCGTTCCGTCCCACAAATCCACCGTTGCGTCGATCTGAACGCCGCCTTCGCCGCCATGCTTCGTGCGCCACTTTGCATCCGCGTCAAAATTCTCCAGGGCGAAACCGATCGGGTCCATGAGCTTGTGACAACTCGCGCAAGGCTCGTTCTTTCTGTGAAGTGTCATCTGCTCCCGCAACGTCAGAACCTTGCCTGCCCCGGCAACACTGTCTTCAAGCGGGGGAACGTTAGGCGGCGGCTCCGGCGGGGGCGTACCGAGAATGTTTTCCAGAACCCACACGCCACGTTTAACTGGAGACGTACGGAAATTCTGAACCCACGTGACCGAAAGGAAACTTCCTTGCCCCAGCAGACCGCGGCGATAATCCATATCGGGCCCGAGCGTCACGCGACGGAACTGCCCGCCATAGACGTTAGGGATGCCGTAATGCTTCGCAAGCCGTTCGTTGACGAACGTGTAGTTTGCAGTCAGCAGGTCAACTACGCTGCGATCCTCGCGCATCACGCTTTCGAAAAGCATTTCAGTCTCTTGTCGAAAGCTTCTCCGTAGTTCGTCGTCCCAGTGTGGGTAGAACACACCGTCCGGCGAGGTCGCCGTGAGATTCCGTAGATAAAGCAGTTGATCCGCGAAGTTTGTCACCAGCGCTTCGGATTTCGGATCGGCCATCATCCGCTTCACTTGCTGTTCAAGAACAGCGGGGTTACTGAGCCGGTTCTGCGCGGCAAGGTTGATCAGAGTGTCATCCGGCCCGCGGCTCCAGAGAAAAAACGAAAGCCGGCTGGCCAATTCGAGATCCGAAATCCGGTACGGCTTACCGACGGCGAGATTAGCCGGCTCTTTTTCAGCACGAACGAGAAACTGCGGGCTGGTCAACAGCCTGCGCAGCGCTAATTCGATGCCGTCTTCAAACGTGGCGCCCTCGCGGCCCTCTGCGTAGAAGTTCGTTAACGATTCGAGGTCCAGAGCTGTCACGGGACGACGGAACGCTTGCCGTGCCATCGCCGTCAGGATCTGCTTTGCGCATGCGGCTTCCTCGACCGCAGACGACGGCCGGCACGTGAACACTTTCTTCATGCTTCGGGAATCTTCCGGACGACTGGCGCCGAATGGACCCTGAATGCGGAGGAGTCCGATTGCCGGGTAATACTGAAGTTGAGGGATGCTGTTGTTCTCGAGCGACTTTCGTTCGTACTGCTTGATGAGATCCAGCGTGGGCCGGTAATTCGTCGCAAGGAAAGTCACACCGACCTTGTGAGTACCGGCTTTCACGGGAACCGTGATTGCGATCGAGCCATCGGCGTCTGCCTGCATTCCCTGACTTAAACCGACGCCCACGTAGTCGAACAACTCGACGCGCTCGCCGTCGATAAGGAACTCGATCTTTTCGCCGGGTGTGTATTTGCCGAGTCCGAAATTCTGGATCTCGAACTTGTACTCGCCGTCGGATGGGAAGTTATGAGTCACAAGAAGTCCGCCGCGAGTGTTGAGAGGCAGTCCTTCGATGTGCTGATTCTGGGAAGTGTCTCCTGGCGCAATGTAGTTCGCCAGTGTCGGCGACTTCCAGTATCCGACCGCCATGCGTGCGATTCGTGTCGCCGCTGTGGTGTAGGCCTCCAGAAGCGTGGGCGAAATCGTCAACGATCCGGCAACGTTGTCGAAACCTCTCGCGGCGTCATCGGAAGGGAGATAGGCGGCGGGATCGATTTCAATATCGAGAAGGTCGCGAATGACGTTAGCGTACTCAGTCCGATTCAAGCGATGAAGCACAACAGATCCTGGATTCGGACTTGCCGCCGCTTTGCGATCCATCTCTGCTTCAAGCCAATCTCGCAGCGCTTCATATTCCGGCTGCGGCGGCCTCCGCATCCCCGGAGGAGGCATCACACCCGCGCGAAGTTTGCGAATGACTTTCTCCCACAGTTCGGCATGATCGCCGGCCGTCGTGAGATCCAGTTTCTCGAGGGACAGGTTTGCGGTCTTCAACTTGTCGTTGTGACACGTCACGCAGTACTGATCGAGAACAGCGCGTTGCGACGCTGCGGTCGCGGATGAACGAGTCTGCGACTGCATCACCAGACAGCAGGAGAGACTCGTTATGATTACCAGGAAGCGTAACTTCATCATGTTGTTGGACAGTCGGAAATTTACTTCAGGGATCGGTCAAACGCAATGATTGATTATCCGAAGATCAGCGATCTATACTCCGCCAAGTTGAGGGCGGCATCTATGGCGAAAGGACCGCCGGCCCCGACCCCGTCGTCTGTCTTCCAGTTACCGAGGGCCACGCTATACTTCCGCGCAGAACCCTTGACCCTCACAGGAGGTGCTCATGTCATCACCACTCGTGATCGCAATAGTTGTGATCGTCATCATTATATTGTCGGGTATTCGCATTGCGCAGGAGTATCAACGCGGCGTGGTCTTCCGGCTCGGCCGATATACAGGGCTTCGCGGACCCGGTCTGTATTGGATCATTCCTCTCGGGATCGAGAGGGCCGTGACCATTGACATACGCACTCGCACAGTTTCTGCAGAGCAACAGGAAACAATTACCCGCGACAGCGTCACTGTGAAACTCAATGCCGTTCTTTGGTATCGAGTCACCGACGCGGCAAAGTCCGTCATCTCCGTGGCGGATGCACCCGGCGCCGTCTATCAGCTCGCACTGACGAGCCTTCGCAATTCCATCGGCCAACACGATCTTGACGAAGTTCTCCAGGAACGCGACAAGATCAATCAGTTGCTCCGGCAGAACATCGGGGACTCCACCCTCGCGTGGGGCGTCGAAGTTGAACGCTTCGAGATGAAAGATGTGGAACTTCCCGCAGCAATGCAGGAAGTCATGGCCATGCAGGCTCAGGCGATTCGAGAAAAGCGTGCGCGTATCATCAAGGCCGATGCAGAGCTTGAAGCGTCCCGCAAACTCGCGGACGCCGCTCAACAGATGGCGAACAATCCGGTGGCCGTGGAATTGAGAAGAATGCAGATGGTGACTGAGGTTGGCGCGGAGAACAACAGCACGACCGTATTGATGATTCCCTCCGATTTCGTCACCCTCGCCCGGAGCCTGGCCGATTATCTGAAGGAAGAGAGACCCGCGCCGTCCACATCCTGAAGCTTCATCGTGTCATCCAAAGACGGTCGTCCAACGCGATTGGTTCCTCGGTGCTCCACGAAATGGTGTCGAACTGAGAATGGTCCGGATTGAGAATGTAGTTGCTTTCTACTCCGACGATCGCGCTCGGAACGCAAAGAACTGGAGTTCGCGACTCATCTAACCATGCGTCCCCGAAAGCCCGACTAATCGCGTGATCCATGCGAGGTGATAACTGAACCGGAAGGCGTTGAGGATCGATCCGTTGAACAAGTTTGGCGTCAAATCGAACTTGAAATCGGACCATGTGCCCAGAACGTTGGCTGGAGTCCGGCGCATGCACAAGTATTTCCAGAATCGCCAGGGATAGATGTTCTGCGCAATAGATCGCCGGTCGGCCCGGCGACGTCCATCGCCCGCCGTTAAGCCTCGCGCCCTCGCCACTTCTGGCGGCCGCGGCGTGCTTCGCCTTCTCGATTCGCCAGGCGGCCTGGATCACGCGAGCAGGCCGTAATCGATGCGGCGTAACAAGTCCTCGACCTCGCGAGCTCCTGCCTCAGTCGCAGCGTACTCGAGAGGTATGGCGCCGTTAAGTCCGAATTGCGGTGCTTTGAGCCAAACGCGGGCACCTCTTTCATTTTCGAAAACGTCACGTGCCAGCCACCATAATCTGGCGAAACGCATGAGACGATCCGATTCCTGCCTTGAAAGCCGTCCCGCCCGTTTCCGGCGATAGAATGTGGCCGCCGGAACATCGAGCAAGGTCGCGAGTCGATCCAGCGGTAGCTCCAAGGCTGCTGCGAGCGCCTGGATATTCGGCCACGGCAGACCTTTCTCGACTAACTCAACTGCCTTCGCTGTACCCGGACGCTTGGTGATGATTGTCGGCATATCGTTCACTATCACATGATAGTGTCTGAACTGTCAAATGATTGGACCGGGTGGTCCAGTGTCTGAACATGCGGTGGGAACGTAACCACGCCTCGCTGGCCGTTGCAGCTCGATCATGCCTTCGGGTTCACGCGTTACAATGATCGAATGTCTCCGGAGCGGATTCCACACATTCAGGCGCGCGGCTTGACGAAACGGTTTGAGAAATTCACCGCCGTCGACGGCATCGATTTCGATGTATGGCCCGGCGAAACTTTCGGATTCCTGGGTCCCAACGGTGCGGGAAAGACTTCCACGATGCGGATGATCGGCTGCACGTCCCCTGCAACGTCCGGCGACTTGCAGGTCATGGGAATGAATCCGGCAACGCAGGCGGGACAGATCAAGGCCCGTCTTGGAGTTGTGCCGCAGCAGGACAACCTCGATATCGAACTCACGCTGCGAGAGAACCTGCTGATGTATGCCCGATACTTCGACGTGCCGCGCAGCACAGCGGTCAAACGGACGGAGGAACTGCTACAGTTCGTTCAGCTCTCCGAGCGAGCCAATTCTCAGGTCGAAGCGTTGTCCGGAGGGCTCAAACGACGGCTCACCATCGCCCGCGCTCTGGTTAATGAGCCCGACATTGTCTTGCTGGATGAACCGACCACGGGACTCGATCCGCAGGCACGACACGTCATCTGGGAACGTCTTTATCAATTGAAGCGGCGTGGCGCGACCTTGTTGCTGACCACGCATTACATGGATGAAGCGGAGCAGCTGTGCGACCGGCTCGTGGTTATGGACAAGGCGAAGATCGTAGCCGAGGGCTCGCCGCGAGAACTGATCGAACGGTATTCCACGCGCGAGGTTCTGGAACTGCGACCGCGAGAGGACATGCGGACCTCAATGGACGGCGCCCTCGAAGGCCTTGCCACGCGGACCGAAACGCTGCCCGATCGTATCCTGTTGTACACACACGACGGGGAACAGGCGCTCGAGCAAGTTCATTCGAGGGGCATTCCGCTGGAGAGTGCGCTTGTCCGGCGTTCCACGCTGGAAGACGTCTTTCTGAGAATTACCGGCCGGAGTCTAACGGAATGATGCAGGCACTTCGGATGGTTCAGCGCAACGCTCTCGTTTACCGGCACGCATGGCGAGGCTCTGCGTGCATGAGCTTCCTGCAACCGACGTTGTTTTTGCTCGCGATGGGAACGGGCGTCGGATCGTTGATGACGGCCAACGCAGCGTCAGTGGTCGGAGGGGTTTCCTATCTGCATTTTCTTGCTCCCGGACTTCTCGCCGCAGCATGCATGCAGACTGCAACCTTTGAATCCGCTTTTCCCGTTACTGCAAAGATGACGTGGAATCGCAATTACGCCGCGATTGTCTCGACGCCAATGTCGGTTCGCGACATCGTGATTGGTGAACTGGCCTGGATCGGTGCGCGGCAATTGATGATTGCAACTGCATTCGCCATCGTCACACTCTTCTTTGGCGTTCCGACCTCGTGGCTGGCGTTACTTGCAATTCCCGCCGCTGTGCTTACGGGCGTAGCCTTCAGCGCTTCCATCATGGGTTATTCTGCGACGCTGAAGTCGGGCGGGCATTTCTCCGTCGTGTTTCGATTTGTGATCACACCGTTGTTTCTGTTTTCCGGGGTGTTCTTTCCTGTCGCGCGATTTCCGCAACCGTTCCGGACGATCGCGTGGCTTACGCCGCTCTTTCATGGTGTGGAACTCGTGCGGGGACTGATGCTCGGCACAATTCAGTCGTCAATCTGGATAGTGCACGTCGCGTACCTGCTGGGCATGCTTGTGATCGGCATTGCGGCGTCGTTGAGGACATTCGGGAGAAAGTTGCACGCATGACGCTGCCGGATCTAACTGCCTTTCCTTCGATTCGCCGGTCACGCCGAATGATTCAGCGGAACCTCATTGTTTACAAGCACGCGTGGATGATTATCTTTTCCGGATTTTTCGAGCCGTTGTTCTATCTCATCGGCATCGGGATTGGACTCGGAAGCATGATCGGTATGGTCGACGGCATTCCATATAGCGCATTTGTTGCGCCCGGTCTCCTGGTGTCAAGTTGTATGAACGGAGCTATCACCGACGGTTTCTTCAATATCTGGTTCAAGCTTCATCACGAGAAAACCTACGAAGGTGTTCTCGCTACGCCGATGCGGGTGGCCGACATCGCCTTTGGTGAAATGCTTTGGGCCGTCGCACGCGGCTCGCTTTATGCTGCGACATTTATTGCTGTCGTATTTGTCGCAGGGCTGCTGTCGGGCACCCGAATGATTCTGTCGCCCTGGGCTTTGCTTGCCGTGCCCGCGGCTCTCCTGGCTTCGGGCGCCTTTTCGTCCCTGGCACTTTTCGCGACAACCTTTGTTCGGAGAGTTCAGGACTTTGACACAGTGATGGGACTGGCCGTCTTGCCGATGTTTCTGTTCAGCGGCATATTCTTTCCTGTTTCGCGGTTACCCGGGCTTGTTCAGTGGGTGGTCAGTCTGCTGCCTCTCTACAACGCCATCGAAATAGTCCGATCGTTGACGACAGGCCGAATCGGTTGGAGCATCCTGGGCCACGTTCTCTATCTGATCGCCATCGGAACTGTGACCTTCACGATCGCCATGCGGAGACTCGAGCGATCGCTGATGCGGTAGGTTGACTTTGCCCTAGAACGAACGCGTCGCAAGGTGATCGGCAGGCGCACAAGATCCGCACTCATCGAGCCTCGACATCGGACGCCTATCGTGTTTGCGCCGACGGGACGGACGTCTCCGGCTCGGTCAACGTCAGGGCCATCAAGGCCCACGCGGTTCCCGTGGCGGAAATCCACTGGTCGTGCTCATAAGGAAATCCGGTCTGAAAGTAGGGTTGGATTTTCATCGCGCGGCTCTTTACGTACCACGACCCATCTTCCATCTGAGTACCGAGGAGGAAGGCTGCCCCGCGCCGGAAAGCAGGATTGGTTGCAGGGACTCCCAGTTCGTGGAGTGTATAAAGCGCCTGACCGGTCGCGTAGGCGTCGCTGTTCAAGTAAGGCGTTTGTGCCCAGCCGCCGTCCGGCCCCTGGATTTCGAGCAGTTCGCGCATGCGTTTCTCTCGAAGGGAGGCCTGGGCGCCTGACCATTGGAGCCCGAGCAGCTGCATCACGCGGTCTTCTGTACTCCGCGGGCTTTGCTTCGCGAGCCATTCGGCAGCGCGCCCGATGCGCTCCGTCCATTCTGCTTTCCGTCCGGCCATGCCATAAATCGAGAGTGTGCGGATTGCCATAGCGGTGCGCGAAAGATTTCCGTCCTGAATCGGAGCCCGAGATGCGCCGATGCCTTGCCAATAGCCTTCGGGCCGCTGTTTGCTCGCAAGGTAGTGAACGAAGGCGTCGGTTCCGCGGGTAGCGGGTTCTCCCGAGGCGATCATCATCAACACATCGTACAGCTGGGTATCCGGTTGGCCGCCACCCTCGCGCCCCTGCAACATTGCTTGAACCTGTCCGTTCAAACTGCCGACGACTCGGGCAGATTCGGCCGCGACAGACTTTCGGACATCTTCATCGATCCGCCATCCGCGAGCTTGCGCCATGACGGCGGCCATCTTTGAAACGGGCTGCGCGTGGCAAGCCACGCAACCTCCCGCAGTGAACACGTTCGCCGCGGTGCGTTGCAGCAATGGAAGGCTACGCTCAACAGCGCTCTGTGCTGTCAGGTTGGCCGGAGCCGTCGTCTTCCGAGCGGAAAGCTGATCCGATACTTTCACGTGCTCCAGCCTCATGGCTTCGAAGACTGCGGGATTGTTGAACTTCTGCGCCCAATCGATCGGAGTCTCTTTGATCTGGGAAGGCAAAGTACGGTCTGCCCCTCGGGCCAGCAGCAGGCGGATGATGTCGGCACTCGGACGATCTGTTGCCACCGCGAAGACCAGCGGGGTCAGCCCACGCACGTCTCGAGCGTTCACATCGGCGCCTGCATCCAGGAGCAGCCTGACCGTCTCAAGGTCCCCACTCCCGACTGCAAAGTGCAATGCCGTTGCGTTTCCAAACGCGACCGGCCCATTCTTAACGGTTCCGGACCGGTCGGGGGATATCGCGTGGACATCGGCTTTGCGCACCAAAAGAAATCGGGTGAGGTCGGCGTTTCCATTGCCGGCCGCTCCCATGAGAGCGGTCACCGCGGCGCCAATCGTAGCGCGGGCATTTATGTTTGCGCCTTTCTCGACGAGCAACTTCACCACAGCGACATCATTCACTCCTGCTGCCGCGATCACCGGCGTCAACCCCGTCGTATCTGCGGCATCCACAGTAGCTTCGCGCTCGAGAAGCAGTCTCACAGTTTCGATCGATCCATAGGTTCCCGCAGCTACAAGCAAAGGCGTTCGCCCGAGCAGTGACGGCTTGTTTGCGTCTGCTCCGTTTTCAAGAAGCAACCGTACCTTCCTGGCATCGCCCGCGGCCAGGTGTAACGCGGTAACGCCCGCGTCGCTGACTGCTTTTGCATCCGCTCCGTTTGCGATCAGCAGTTTCATTGCATCGAGGCTGCCGAAAGCTGCCGCAAACATCAGTGGCGTCTGACCCTCGGCATCCTTGTCGTTCAGCCCGTGATCTTTCGTGAGAGTGCGAATCGCAGCGAGATCATTATTGCGAATAGAGACGTACGCCCGATCTGTGGAATTCTCCGCAAATGATGCGGACACAACGATAAGAAGGAGACAGAGCTTGAGAATGCGCATGCACACGCTCCTGGGTGGGCCAAGTGTCCCACAGTTCCGGCTTGAAGCCAAAGGCCGAGTGGCGATATTGCGTGCATCCCGGGCGTCGGTGTCCAGAGGCGCTCCGGCGCAGTTAATCTGCGCCAACGGGCAAGAGCCCGCGGATATCTGCCGCAACAACGATCATGCCAGTTCCACACGCGGGGCATTCGATGGCTCTAATCATGTTGGGAGTACCCGAGAGCATTTCTATTTTTATTTGGTGGCCCTTCGGGCACTTCACATCCTTACTAACGAATTGGTGTTCTTGAGACATTGCTCCTCGCAGAAATCTTTAAGTCGTGAATTTGGGGAAATGAAAAGCGGCGAGAGTCGATTAGATGCGAAGATCGCTAAAAGCCAGCGTAAGGTCTATTTTGCGCTGGGGACTGCAGAAGAGGACCGATGGGACCGATCTGCGAACTGGGAGAAGGCTCAGCAATCGCTGGGTTCCGACGCAATGGCGGATCAGCACCGCGACGGCGTTCTTGAAGAACACCCCCGTCACCAGGGCTATGCCTGCAAGTAATGCTGCAAGTGTTGGGAGGATTACGTTGCCGTCGTCCGGCCACGCTTCCGTATAGTCAAACAGTTCGTAGAGTGGCAGCAGAACGACAACAGCAACGAGGAACCAAACACCCGCTTTGGTAAGACGGCTCATAACGAGACGAGGGTAACATATCGGCATAACGTGTCTACAGTTCTCACTGGTCTCCAGGTAAGACTAGCCGGATGCTTCCGCTGTGTAGCGCTCTACCCCCGCCTGGCTGACGACGTCATGAACGTATCGCAGCTTGTCGATTGCTGGTTGCGACAGTACAAACGGATAAGCGTCTGCGAGTCCGAGGCCGCGATTCAAATTGTTTAAGGCGTAAGTGAGAGGAAACCAGTTATCGATGAGGGATGAGAAGTCCAACCTGAACGGAGGAACTGCAGGAAGTTTGCGCATCGCGGGTTCGTCCGCATGCCTTGGTCGAAGAGACAGGCCACATGTGGCGGCCGTCTCCAGAGCATCGACCATGAGAAGGTAATGCGCCCATGTTTCAGCCCAGTCCTCCCAGGGATGAGCACTTGCGTAAGCGCTCACGAAAGTGCTTTGCCAGTCGGGTTGAGCCCCCTGTTCATAGTGTCTCTGTAGCGCGGCCGCATAGTCTTTTCGCTCATCGCCAAACCTTTCTCGGAACGCGCCGATTTCCGGGCCTTCTCCGATGAGCCGTTCCCAATAATAATGTCCGACCTCATGACGCATGTGACCAACGAGCGTCCGGTAGGGTTCGTGAACGGCCTTCTTCTGACGCTCACGTTCGACGTCATCGGCTTCAGCGACATTCACTGTGATGACACCGTTCGAATGCCCGGTGAGCACATCTCCCTGCCCCACGTCGGCCTTGAATTCAAAAGTCAGACCCTGCTCTTGATCTTCCTCGCGACTGCGAACCGGCAATCCCAGCTGAAGAAGCGTAAAGAGAACCCTGCGCTTGGCGACTTCGAGCCGATACCATGATTGACGGTTACCTTCTTGGGACAGGTCAGGAATGGCTCGAGTTAATCGGCATGATAGACAAAGTGATTGTTCGTTCGAAGTCGGGACCGCCCAGTTGCAAACGCTCTCGCCGATGTAGTTTTTGCAAAGGCGATATGTCTTCTCTTGAGCCTCCGGAACCGGAGAGCGCCACGTTCCGTCAGGGAAGGGATCGAGAGAACTCATCAATGAAACGTCGGGCAGATACGCCACCTGTCTCCCGCATCCCAGACAGGTGGTGTTCTCAAAGAACAGCAGGTGATCGCAATGATTGCAGTGAAAAACTTTCATGGACGTGCTCCTTCCGAGCAGCTGCAATCAGATTGCCAAAACGATCACCGCCAGTGCACCTCAGAAGTTGACGCGCACCTGCCCCTGAAGCGAACGTTCCGAACATTGCGGATCGGGAGCTTGTGAATGTGTTGCCGAGGTGACGCGGGCCAATACTAATTCGAGTTTACCCGCCTTTGTCAACACGTTGCAGTGCCATCCGGTTGAGCATCTTTGTTATGCTGTCGCGAATCATGCAATAAATGCGGTGTCGTACCGCCGCGGAAAAGGGGAAAAGATGAAACCCTTCTATATCAAGTTAGCTGCCTGTTTGGCAGTCATTTCCGGAATGGCTTTACAGGCCGCGCAGACGCCTGCCCCGGGGGCGGGACGCGGACAGGGAGGCGGGCGCGGCGCTGCCGCCCCGGCGAACGCCGCAGCGATTGCCGGTGCAACCCCCAACGCCGGTAACGGCTCGCTGATCGGCGGATCGATCTTGCCCGACAAGCCCGATGCTCGCGGCTGGGGATGGCAGGTGAAGGCCTTGATGAGTCCGGATACGCCACGGCCACTTTACAATAAAGCCAAAGAGCTCCTGCTGCAGGACAAGATGATCTCCAGCCTCACGATCTCTTCCTTCAACCCGGATCTCTACTGTGAGGCCCGCAAGCACGTTGATTTCGTCTGGTTCGAAATGCAGCACAGCACGATGTCATGGGACGAGGTGCGTCGAATGATCCTCGCATGCCCGGGAGTCGACGGTGGGGCCCCCTTTATCCGAATGCCGGATGCGCTGGAAGCGAACATTCAGAAGGCAACAGATCTTGGTGCCGTCGGGATCATCGTGCCGACTGTCGACGATGCGCTTGAAGCGCGCGATGCAGCACGGTTCTCACGGTATCCGCCCACCGGCCGACGGAGTTCCGGCGGTGGATCTTTTGGGCAGGCCTGGCCGGGCGTCAACTACCGCGCGACGATTAACGACAACATGCTGGTCACCGTCATGATCGAGACTCTGGAGGGCGTCGCGAACGCTGAAGAAATCGCGGCAACCGCCGGGGTGGACGTGATCATTCTCGGCAACAACGATCTGTCGAGCTTCTCGGGCTGGTCGCAGAACGATCCGCGCTACCAGGACGCCGTCATTAAGGTACACAACGCGGCTTTGAAGTATGGGAAGTACTTCGGGAACGCCGGCCAGCAGTATCGTACCGGTTACACCGTCAGCGCCGACACGCGCATGATCCAGGATGGGCCGGCACGCGATGGTTGGACACCTCCGCGCGGCGGAGCAGCTCCACGAGGTGCCGCGCCTGCGGCAGGCCGTGGCGCTGTTCCCGAGGCTGATAATGCAGAACCTGTGATCGGGCTGCCGGGAGGCGCGCAACCCGCGGCGCCGGCAGCTCCAAGAGGCAGAGGAAACCAATAGGCGGTGCGGCTCTGTACGCCGTGAGGAGGAACCGAACATCTCGGGGTCCTCGACGATTCCTTTGGATGGCGCGGGGGATGATCCTAACCGAAATTCATTCGTGGACTCGTGATTCGATCCGGCGGTCAGGCACGAGCCAGATCGCCGCTATGATGGCGTAGATCACATCGGAAATTGCCTGGTGGACGAACGCCAGCGGAATTGCCGACACGAGCAAGACCAACGACAGCTTGCCCTTCACGTCGTACCTGACCGCCTGCGCCAGCTTCGAGTGCGGTCCCTGGTCTCGGATGATCGCGTACTGTAGGGTCGTATAGGCGATCGCCGCCAACAGCAGCACGCCGCCGTAGACCGCTGTTGGCAGCGGCTCAAAATGGTTCTCACCCATCCACGCGGTGACAAACGGCAACAGGGACAGCCAGAACAGCAGGTGTAGGTTGGCCCACATGATGGCGCCATTCACCTGAGTCGTGATGTGAAGCATGTGGTGGTGGTTGTTCCAGTAGATGCCGATGTAGATGAAGCTCAAGACGTAGGTCAGCAAGGCAGGCACGACCGCGCGGAGTGCCTGCCAGTCGGCGCCATGCGGGACCTTCAGCTCAAGCACCATGATGGTAATGATGACAGCGAAGACGCCGTCGCTGAACGCTTCGACACGCGTAGTTTTCATGAGCGGTTGCCTAGCTATATCCGCACCAACAATCCGTTCGATCGCATTGTGAGCTCCTACATACGGTTGTCATCAAGCTATTCACGCTGATTCTGAACGCAGTTTGGAACGTGCAAGCTGCAGCTTCTCTGCGACGACTGCCGTCCCCGCAAATGTCCGTGCGGGCATGGTTGCTAGATTTCTTCAACAACAAAACGAATGCCAGCCTGAAAACCCAAAAATCGCCGACAAAAACCAAAGAATCGCCGCGCCTCCAGCCACCTGCCCGCTGTAGTCTGCAGCCGAGTTTCTGGCGAGCCGAAACGGAGGCGCCATTTAGGGACTCACCAACAACGGCAACGCGTGAAATGAGGAACCCATGATCACTGTGAAAGCTCGACTCTCGTCGCGATTGGTAGTCGCGACAAAATACTTTCTGCTCGTCGCATTCGGTGTCCTTGCCTTCGGACAAATAGCCCACGGCCAGTGGACTGCCAGCGGTGGCGATATCTATTACAACGGCGGGAATGTGGGGATCGGGACAACATTCCCAACCCAGAAACTGGATGTCAACGGCCACGTTATCGCATGGGGGTTCATTGCATCCCAGGGTCCTGATGCCGGAGTTTATGCGATGGATCGGGTGTCGGCGGGGTATGGCGTGTTCTATCGCACTGACGGTGTCAATCGGTTTTGGGACTACGCAGCGGGCGACGTCATGTCTTTCAATAACAGTGGAAATGTGGGTATCGGCACAAACAATCCATCCTCCCGGCTCCATGTCGTTGGCGATGTCACTGTTAGCGGCAATATTGCCGCGAAATATCAGGACATCGCCGAGTGGGTGCCCACGGAAAAACCGATTTCTGCAGGCAGTGTTGTAATTCTTGACCCCGATCATTCGAATTCCGTCGTTCCGTCCAGGGAAGCTTACGACACCCGCGTTGCTGGTGTGGTTTCATCGAGCCCTGGTCTGGTGCTGGGAGAAGCCGCTGACAACAAAGTGAAGGTTGCCACAACGGGTCGTGTGCGGGTTCGCGCCGATGCCCGCTTCGGTGCGATCCGAATCGGCGATCTTCTGGTTACGAGTGAGCTGGAAGGTGTCGCGATGCGATCAGAACCAATCGCTGTCAATGGTCGCAAGCTCCATCAGCCAGGAACCTTAGTGGGAAAAGCGCTTGAGCCCCTCCTGGAAGGTGAAGGCGAGATTCTCGTGTTGTTGAGTTTGCAATAAGGCTTATGTCTTCAGAATTCGACACCGATGCCGGCGATCTCTGTGGCGAGAATCATCGCAAAAGCGCCGCCCCGCGTGTCGAGATCGAGGATGGCCGTGCGCCGCAGATAGTCTTGAAGTGTCAAACCGCGAGTTCCAGTGCTTTCAGAAACGTCAAACAGGCGGCCATCTGACGCGGTCCGAATCAGAATGGCTTGCCACGCGCGGTCGACGATAGGTTGGTAAACCGATGCGTCGAGCCATCCCCTGCGGATGCCGCGCATCATGGCCGTCGCAATCATGGTTGTGCCGGAATATTCGGGATAGGATCCAGGATAGTCGATCACCTCACGAAACATGCCGTTCTCATCCTGGTATTGCGATAGCGCCTTCATGTGCTTTTGAAATGCCGCGAGCAACGCCGGATAATCCGGATGGTCCTTTGGAAAGTTCGTCAGCGTGAGAGCCAGGCCGAGGGCAGGGAAGCCGTTGCCGCGGCCCCATGCAGCATCCGTCGATGCCTGATGCCGATACAAACCATCTGGCCGGCCCACGATCTTCTGCATATAAAAGAAGTGGCGGGCTGCCATGTCAAAGTATTTGCGATCACCGGAGAGCGCGCCGGCTTTTGCAAGGATGGGAATGTCCATGAAGAGCGAATCGCTCCAGCCGCCGTTCAGAGGCATGAATTCGCGGAGTGATCCATCTTCGGTGAATCCGCTGTTGGCAGCCCGGATCACCAGCTTTCCCGCGCGCTCGTCTCCGGTGCGCCTGGCGATTTCATAGAAGAGCATGTGTGCTGCAAGAGAGCTCTGTGAAGGTCTTGCAAAACTGTCCGTTGTTCCGCTGAGGTAAGGCTCCGCAAGCCGCGAGACCTCTGCCGTGTTGCCAAGCCTCAACTGCGCGATCAGCGCCATTGCTCCAATGTAGGTGGGTAGGGCAAACTCATGCCCGTAAACTTTTCCGAGTTCGTCCGCAAGCTGCCGCGGGGTTCGGCTTCGCCGCCGATTAATTTCCAGATGCGCCTCGGAGAGAGGGATCGACGCACCGAGCGACTGAAGAAGTCCGGATTTCGCGGTAGTCATGCGAGCCGGAACCTTTCCCACGAAACCGACGACGGACTGGGAAAGGGCATTGGTTAGACCGCTGTCAGATTCCCCGACAACGAGCGCCAGGTCCGGCGCCTGAATGCCGATCCACCGCCACAACACGTGGGACTCCGCATTTTCTTTGTATGCTGTCCCGGTTGGCGGAAACTGAAGCGGCCGTCCATTGGGATTGGCGAGCGGCAATGCGATCAGACGAAAGGGACGTCGAGCCTGCGGAATCGCATCGAACGCCGCAGCCTCCTGATTTACCACATCGGCTGTCGCGTCCGAACCTGCCAGTCCGCCGATCAGCAACACCGTCGGCGACGACGTCGAGGGTCCGCCCACCACCAAAGCTTCAATCGGTCGATCGCCGGCCGTCAGGCCAATGCTCCAGCGTTCCGAGGCAGCCACCGACGGTACATACAGAAGAGATAAAACGAGGCAAAGAAGAGAGCGTTGGGCCATCATTTTTGCGGCCAATTATAGAACAACCGGTGTAGCACATCGCGATAAAGGGCCATTCTCGTGTTGCCGGTATAATCGGCGGGGTTGAAAACCAACTCGACAGAAGAGGCTCGACATGAAGTTTTCCATTTGTTTACTTGCTACCGTCCTAACGGCGACATCCTTGGCCAATGCTCAGAATCGCGGCCAGGCTGCTCCGCCCCAGGTGAAAACGACATTGCT
>Ga0207711_10001088_pt1 | contig 25937 bp, 20 predicted proteins | sample KBSS34metaG_FD_184401 | JGI IMG/M metagenome (GOLD analysis project Ga0207711, IMG submission 184401) | Switchgrass rhizosphere microbial communities from Kellogg Biological Station, Michigan, USA - KBS S3-4 metaG (SPAdes) (version 2) | ecosystem: Host-associated > Plants > Roots > Rhizosphere... | reverse complement strand
CGGGGTCTTGCTGGTGCCCGCAATGCCATATTCGCGCATCAAGCGGTCATCGACCTTGGCCCAGTATTTCACCCGATCCGTCAGCCGCTTGTCGTTTACCACGATGAGCAGGTCATAGTCCGACTTGTAGCCCTTGGCGGTGTGCGGCTCATCGACCCAGTTGCCGCGCGCATAGCTGCCGTAGAGAATGACCTTGAGCACGCGGCCCTTCTTCTTCCACTCGTGCTTGGCGAGCGCGAAGGCATCCTCGAATTCCTCGAAGATGAGCTGGAGCACGCGCTCCAGCTCGCGTTGCTTGTTCGCGGGGAGATGATCGAGATCGCTGCGCATGCTATTGTCTCTACCCTGTCGGGCTTGCCGCGTGATGGCAAGTCATTGGGCTGCAAGCCATCACGCTGGGCATGTTGATCACCACGGCCATAGGCGCAGCCACCATGGTTCGGGTTCGCGCAGGGTGCGCGTGAAGAGGATGAGCGCTGCGGTGAATTCGGCCTGCACCTCGTCGGCGCTGATGCCGTGGCGCTCGGCCAACTCTGGGTAGCTGGTCTCCTCGAAACGCATCGCCCAGAAGATCGCGCGCTGAAGCTCGGTCATCCGGCGCAAGGCACGATGCCCTCGCCGCCGAAACACATGGGGTGGAAGCCGATCGGTCATGACCGTACCTTCCCGCCCGAGAGGAGAAAGTCCGCCGCCTTGCTGGCTGCACTTGCGGCCCGAAAGATCGCCTTCTCGTCGGCGCGAAGCACGGCCAACCACGCGCCGATGTAATCCGAATACCGGACCGTGGGCTGGATGCCGAGCGAAGCGCAGGTGAAGGCCGCTGCCATTTCCGCGACAAGCTCTTCCTTGGCATAGGCAGCCGATCCGAAGGCGCCGGACTGATCGCGGTTCAACCGGCTCATATGGCCGCTGTGATGCCCGAGCTCATGCAGCGCCGTCCGGTACCAGTTGACGGGATCATGAAAGGCGGCCTGCGGCGGCACCTGCACATAGTCCTGTGTGGGCGAATAATAGGCCTCACCGCCGCCAATCCGGAAATCCGCACCGGTCGCTACAATTACGCGGTCGGCCTCGGCAATTGCCAGGACCGGATCGGGCAGCGCCGGAATGCTGGTCAGCTCCTCGGAAAGCCCTTCGCACTGATCGACGTTGAACACGGTGAAGCGTTTCAGGAAGGCAACGGTCCGCGCCTCCCGGTCCTCGCCGCGCGCCTTCTCGGCCTCATCCCTGGGCGTGAAACGGTCGGCATAGCAGATGACCGTTCCCTTTTCCCCGCGCCGCACATGTCCGCCTGCCTTCTCGGCCTGCTTGTAGGTCAGCCAGCGCTGCGAGCCGTAGCCCTGTTCGATCCCCGAAGCCCACAGGATCAGCACATTGATACCGGAATAGACCCGCCCCGACACGCCATTGTGCGGCATCGTGCAGGGACAGCGCGCGGCATCCCAAGGCTGCACCCATGGGAGCCTGCCTTCCTCGAGCTCCGCAATGATCCTGGCGGTCACCTCACCATAGAGGCTCTGACGCTCTGATGTGCTCATGGTCCTTCACTCCTTTCCAAACCGCCATTGACCGGCGCCAGGGTGGCGGGGGGCGGCAGGAGCGGACCAAGAGCCCCGCCGGCCAAAGGCGGGGCGCACCCGAAGGGCTGAAACGGAGTGGAAGACCCGGCAAGCGAAGCGGACGGGTTGCGCGCCGCCGAGGCGGGGCTATGGGGCAGCGACGCCCCCCGCCACCTTGACGCCGAGGCTACGCCGCCGCGCCACCAGCGCGGCGACCACTTACAGGATGCATCGCATCCCGCGCGGTCCGCTCAAGGCGGGCCGGAATGCGTCAAGCGATCGTCACGGCCATGCCGACGAGACGCCGCAGGCGGCTCGGCTGGAGCGAAGCGAAAGTAGAGCGCGGTCAGGCCGAGACGGCCTGAGACGCCCTCTCGAATGTCAGTGTAGATTTATTCTTCGCAAAAGAGAGTTCGCTTGGGTTCTCCACGGATATCCTGGCGTAAATACGACTCAGAAGGGCTCATTTCGGAGCCTTGACCCTGAGAAATTCGGCCTCAATTCTTGGCTTATCGCAACAAGACGACCGATCATAACTCAGGACATTCGCATGATGACCGACCAGCCTCCCGACCGCATTCTGCGCCTCAACACCGTGCTTGACCGCACAGGCCTGTCCCGCGCCACCCTCTACCGGAAAATCCAAGATGGCACCTTTCCCAGACAGGTGCGCATCGCCACCCGCTGCGCCGGGTGGCGGGAATCGGCCATCAACGAATGGATGCGCAATCCCGTGTTCTATCGGGTTGAAGAGGCCAGATAGCGGCAGCTTCCGCAGCCCAAACTTCGTTGTTGATGTGGGGGGCGCCGATCCTGAAACCCGCCATTGGCTGACGCGGCGCGACGACTAGCGCGAACAACCGGGTCTGGGACTTTTACGCCATTCCTGCCGCATCGGCTGAACGACAGCCTTCGACCGAAGCGGACATTCGGGCCGGTTACGGCCTGACCGATTCCAGATCGACTATTGGCAAAAGCAAGATCCTTTGGTTGAGTTGCGATAGTAACCCAAATTGACGGTAGTCTCCCGCATCTGCGATTGAACAAAGCGGCATCTCGCGGCTAAGCCACGTCCGGCGAGGAACGGAATGTGCGGATCGCGATTATTGAGGAAAGCCTCGCGCGCCGCGGCGATTGACGTCCGCACACTCGATAGTACGCTGGCCATCAGGAGCGTGCCCTGCGCAGCAGGACCTATCGCATTGCGAGTCGCTCGCAATACAGGCTAAGGCGACCGCGTCATGCCGACCAACGCCGTTGCTCTATCTCGCCTGCTAGTCGCCGAGCGCCTGTCGCTCGTGCGACGACTCGCACGGATCGTCGGTAGCGAGTGGTTGGCGGAGGATGTGACACAGAGCCTCTACCTGCGCCTTCAACGCCTCAAGGATGATCCACCCATCCTCAACCAGCGGTCTTTCCTGTTCCGCCTCGCGTCCAACCTGGCGGTGGATTATGTTCGCGCCGAGCAGAGCCAGGCGCGGCGCAACGCCGAAGCGCACGCCCTATTATGGGCTGAGCCCGAGGCGCTCGACCCGGAACGAACGACTGCGTCATGCCTCGAGCTTGCACGGGTGCTGAAAGCCGCAAGTAGCTTGCCGGAGCCGACGCGCAGCATCTTCCGGCTCCACCGCTTCGAGGGACTGCGGCAAAGCGAGGTTGCAGCCCGCTACGGGGTGTCGGTGACTACCGTGGAGAAGCACGTCCGGCGCGCCCTTGCCGTCTTGCGCAAGGCACGCGACGAGGGATGACGACGGTTTATTGGCCGCAGGGGGTTAGGGCGAGACCATCGGCAAACGTCATAGTTAGCCGGATCGTCCGCCCTCCGCGCCATAAGAGGTTGAGATGACGCTCCCCCAGCAGATCGATCCTGTGGCCGATCAAGCCGGGCATTGGGTGGGGCGCCTCGCTTCCGGTGACATCGGAGCGGCCGAACTCGACGCGTTCAAGGTCTGGTTGGCCGATGCGCCGGAGCATCGTGCCGCTTTCCATCGCGAACGTGCGCTGTGGCAAAGCCTGGAAGGTTCAAAAGCTGCCTTTGCCAGTGCCCTGCCTGTCCCACATCGCCGTGTGCAACAATGGGCAAGAACTGTAACGCCCCGACGCTCGCTTGCAGCGGCCGCCGCCGCTGTCATCGTAGCCTTTCTAGCTCCAGACGTAGCGGTCAGGCTTAGGGCAGATGCGCTGGCGGGAACCGGCGAGGTCCGCACCATAACGCTTCCGGATGGATCGACGGCGATGTTGGACAGCGGCGCGGCGATCGCGATCCGCTTCGGATCGGCCGAGCGGCGCATCGACTTGCTACGCGGCCAGGCATGGTTCGAGGTTCGACATCTCGACCCGCGTCCCTTCCGCGTGGCGGCGCTGGGTGGCGTGACGCAGGACGTCGGCACGGCTTTCGAGGTCAGCCGCGGCAGCGATGCCGTGACGATCGGCGTCACGCAGGGCGTTGTGCGCGTCACCACCCCGGAAGGGAGAAATGGCGTACGCCTGTCGGTACAGCAGCGTGCGCGATATGCCGAGGGCGGCATGGTCCATCGTCTTGCACCGGGCATGGCGAACAGCATTGCGGCGTGGCGGCGGGGGCTGATCGTGATCGATGAACGACCGTTGAGTAATGCCATCGCGGAGGTCGCGCGGTACCGCGCCGGCCCGACGCTGACATTCGCGGATACGTCCGGCGGCGCCAAAATCAGCGGCGTGTTCCGGATCGCAGCCCCGGACGCAGCGCTGGAAGCGCTCGCCCAAATGGGCGGGTTGCGGATCACGAGCCTGCCGGGCGGGATCGTCATCCTGCGCCGTTGATCCTTCCCCGATAATTTTCGGATGGGGGTTAGGGCAATCCTGTCGGCAAACGTCTTAGCAGGCTTGTTGCTAATGCAAATCATTTCGACAGGTAGGACGGGGCATTGCACGGGGCGGTGCCTGGATCGAACGGGGATATCATGCCAGACGTGCCGCAAGGCCTTTTTATCGGAGCTGCGTTCCGCGCGCTCATCCTGGGAACCGCGGCGGCGACGCTGATCGCTTTGCCGTCACAATCCGCGCAGGCACAGTCCGGTGCCGGAGTGCGTACATTCGCCATTTCCGCGCAGCCGCTCCTGGCGGCGTTGCAGCAGTTCACCGAGCAGTCCGGCATCCAAGTCAGCTATCCTGCGGAGCTCGGACACGGTGCCCAGGCGGCGGCTGTGTCAGGCAACTTCTCTTCCGCCGAGGCATTGTCCCGCCTGCTCACCGGGACAGGTCTGACGTTCCGGCAGACGGGAACCAGCGCCTTCACGCTGGAGCGCGCACCGCGGACGGCTGACGGCGCTGTCCAGCTCGGGCCGGTTCGGGTCGAGGGCAACGAGGAGGCCGGGACGATTGAGGGCCGTCGCATGCCGGCGGCAGAGACGTCGAGTAGCTACGTCGCGAGCTACGCCCCACGCATTAGCGCAACCGCGACCAAGACGGACACGCCAATCGTCGAAACGCCGCAGTCGATCTCGATCATCACGCGCGAAGCACTCGACACGCAAGGCGCCACCAATCTCGCCGACGCGCTGCGTTACAGTGCGGGGATCGGCAACGCGGCCTACCTGAACGGCAACGGTGACAATTACGACATCTTCACGATCCGCGGATTCTCAAACAGCAACAGCGGCCTGCTACGCGACGGTATGAGACTGAATTACAACAGCTTTGATGCGCCCAGCGAGACCTATGGACTGGAGCGCGTCGAGGTTCTGAAAGGGCCTTCCGGCGTCATGTACGGCCAGTCGGGGCCGTCGGGTGTCATCAACCTTGTGTCAAAGCGCCCGACGCTGGATTCACTGCACGAGTTTGAGCTGCAAGGCGGGACGTTTGATCGCTATCAGGTCGCGATCGATCACGGCGGGCGGATCGACCGGGATGGCGTCCTCTCCTACCGTTTGACGGCGCTGGCACGACAGAGCGGGAGCTGGACCGATTATGGTCAGAACGACAGGCTGTACATCGCGCCTGCCCTCAGCATCCGGCCCGACGAGCGCACGAATCTCACTATCCTCGGCTATTACCAGAACAGCAAATCCAGCTATTATTCCGGTGTCCCCTATGCCGGCAGCATCCTGCCCAATCCGAATGGCCGCATCCCGCGCGACCGGTATCTGGGCGATCCGAGCCTCAATTATTGGGATACTGACGCCTTTTACCTCGGCTACCTGTTCGATCGACAACTGAGCAGCGGACTCACATTCAAGAGCAGTCTGCGCTACAGTGAATCCAAGCTCGGTTATGGATACCTCTACCTTGACGCGCTCGGGGCAGACAATCGCACGCTCACCCGAGGCGCCATCCGTCGCCATGACGACTCCGATACGCTGACAGCGGACAACAACCTTCAGGCCAAGTGGAGCGGCCTCGGCGGAGAGCATGTCACAATGATCGGTATCGACTACGGCCGCAGTCATTACCAGCGCACCCGCTGGTTCGCCGACGCGCCCTCGATCGATATCTACAATCCGACCTACGGAAACATTGGTACGCTGACCTTCGCCGCTCCCAGGATCGACGATCCGATCCGCTACCAGCAAACCGGCATCTACCTCCAGCAGCAGAGCAAATTCGCAGACCATCTTGTCGTGACGCTTAACGGGCGCAAGGACTGGGCCGAGACGCAGGTCACGGCCCGCACGACGGGCACGAAGACAACGACCAAGGATGATGCCTTCACATTCCGGGGCGGCCTGACGTGGCTCGCGCCCAAGGGCTTTGCGCCCTATTTCAGCTACGCCGAATCGTTCGAACCATCGAGCGGCAGCTATTTCGACGGGCGGCCTTTCGTACCGACGACGGGCCGGCAGTATGAGGCGGGCATCAAGTTCCAGCCACAGGGCAGCGACACGCTGGTGACACTCGCCGCCTACCACCTCGCGCAGCGAAACGTGGCCACGCCGGACCCCGATCAGATCAATCGTCCAAACGCACAGGTGCAGACCGGCGAGATCCGTTCGAAAGGCATTGAGGCGGAGATTCAGTCCGATGTGACGCGCAACCTGAGGGTACGCGGTTCGCTGTCGCTGATCGATGCGGAAGTCACGAAGTCCAACATTGCCGCCCAGGTCGGTCTGAAACCCGTCGATACGCCTGCGACGATCGCGTCGCTCTGGGCGGATTACACGATCAGGGATGGCGTCGTGTCTGGCCTCAGCTTCGGTGCTGGCGGTCGCTACTCCAGCGGCAGCTACGATCTGACCAATAGCGTCAAGACGGATGGCCGCACCGTGTTCGATGCACTCGTAGCGTATCAAGCCGACCAATGGCGATTGGCTGTCAATGCGACCAACCTGTTCGACAAGACCTATCTGAATTCCTGCTATTCGGGGCTGTGCTGGTACGGGCGCCCGCGGACTGTGGATGTAAGCCTTCGGTTCAACTACTAACAGGACGGCGCGAAGCATCGTGCGCACGCTCCTGGTTGGCATTCACCGATACGTTGGGCTCGGGATCGCCGGATTTCTGGCGATCACGGGCCTGACCGGCAGCATCCTCGCGTTCCGTGAACCACTGGATCGCTGGCTGAATCCCGATCTGCTCACGGTGCCGGCTTCACTTGTTCGGCCTCTCCCTGTGGGAGCACTGGTGGATCGTATTACCGCTCAGCTTCCCGATGCCGAGCCACGCTTCCTGCCGCTCAATGTCGCTCCGGGCAGAAGCCTGCTTGTTCCTGTGACGGCCAAGCCGGGGTCACCATCGGCCCTGCGGTACGATCAAGCTTTCTTCGACCCTTCCACGGGTGCTCTCCTCGGCACACGCTCCTCCGAACGAAGCCTGTGGGACAGACGATCAACGATCGGTTTCCTCTACCGGCTTCATCGGGAACTGGTCCTGCCGGCGCGCTGGGGTGTACTGATCCTCGCCATCGTGTCGGTGCTGTGGACGTTCGATAGCATTGTCGGCCTCCTTGTCACACTGCCAGCCCGCGCAATGGGGCCTGCTCGCAAGAGTTGGTGGCAGAGATGGGGGCACGCGTGGAGGATCAAGTCGCCCGCCTCCCGTATCCGTCGCGCATTCGATCTTCACCGCGCTGGTGGCATTTGGCTATGGCTCGCATTGATGGTGTTTGCCTGGTCGAGCGTGATGTTGAGTGCCGGCCCCGTCTACCGGGTCATCATGGAGAGGTTCGTCGCCTTCGACGATCCTCGATCACGGATCGCGCCAGCTAATGGCAACCGCATGGTGTTCGGCTGGACAGACGCAATCATGCGCGGTCGCGCCGTCATGCCGGTCGTGGCACACCGGTATGGTTTTTCGATCCAGCATGAGGGGGAGATAAGCCGCGATCGAAGGCGCAACACCTATACCTACTTCGTGCGAAGCGATCTCGATATCCGGGACGGGGGAACATCCACCGGCATCATCATGGATGCAGCGACTGGAAAGATACTTGGGGTGAACCTGCCAAGTGAGCGCGGCGCGGCAGGGAACGCGATAACGCAATGGCTTTACGGCATCCACATGGCGCAGATTTTCGGCCTGCCCTACAGCATCTTCGTTTCGATCATGGGTCTGCTTGTGACCGGGCTGTCCGCAACCGGCGTGCTCGTTTGGAATAACAAGCGGCGGGGCAAGCGAAAGCTGCGCGTTGCTGCATTACGGAAAATGTCGAGGTGGCCGTGACCGAAGCTTCGGGTTTCAAGTTGATTATCGGGCGTGCTGAAGACCTTCGGGCCGAGCGGTCGCCTAATTGTGGCTCATACATTCCCACCCGCTACTCGGATCAACCTACAAACTTGCAATCGCGGATTCTGAGTTTCATCGCGACAACTATGATCCTGTCGGCGCTCGGCGTGGCGACCTTGCTGACATGGACGAATTATGAAGCGCCCACATCAGCGCCTGCGCTCGCCGTGTTCGACGTAGCGCCCCCTGCGGCACCACCCGAACCGGTGCGCGAGGTAAAGCCAGGCCCTAAGAAGGAGCGCATGGACCGTCAGCAGCCGCAGATCGAGGCGCCAATGGTCAAACCGCCCGTCGTGCGGATGCCGATCGTCAGCACGGTTGCGAGCGCCATCACGAAACCGGTGGCCGATCCCAGCCCTCCGAACAAGGAAACAACGGCGCCCGAGGCGAAGCCGGTGCCCCCAGCACCGCAATCTTCCAGTGCCACACCGACGTGGCAGGGACAGGTGCTCGCCGCCCTCAACAAGGTGCGCCGCTACCCGAGCGACGCGCGCGTTCGTCGCCAACAAGGCGTGCCGTACGTTCGCTTTGTGATGGATCGGAACGGACAAGTCCTCTCCTCGCGGTTGGAGCGCTCGTCCGGCTTTCGCTTTCTCGACACCGAGGCGACAAGCTTGCCAAAGCGCGCCCAGCCTCTGCCAAAACCCCCCGAGGAGGTGAAGGGCGATACGATCGAGCTGGTCGTGCCGGTCGAATTCTTCATGCGGTGAGTTCGATCGTATTCGCGAGAGGCGCCGTGCCCTGATGGTCTTCCCGGCTACACACCACAGGAGCCCCTTATTAAATGGTGAAGCCGTGAAATTCGATTGGCTCCAAGCACACTGGCATTCGGCGAGGCGCTCGGACAGGAAGTCGGCGAATGCTTGCGTGCCCGCGGGGGTTGGGTTCCCGACGAGTACGGCGTGGATGAGCTCAATGTCGCCGGGATTGAAATCCTCCAGAATCGGCACCAACCGCCCTGCCCCGCTATCATCGGCAACGTTGAACGCGCTCACGGTAGGAGCGTGCCTCACGAGCGTGCTAGAAGAAGCAGCCCGCTACTATGCCACCAATCCCGTCGCGACCGGCTGCCTAGCGCCGGAGGGCACCCGCTCGAACGACGAGCAGGCGCGCGAGGCGGCCCGAGCTTTCAACCGCGCAGCTGAAGGCGTGATCCACGCCTCTCTAAGCCTGATAACCACGTTGCTTTGGTGTGAAACCCGGTTACCGAAATTCAGTGGTGTCATCGCGCTCCTCAGCTCCGGCCACCCGCTCATCCGAGGCGATTGACGTTAGGGCGATCGCGGACTCTCGCTCGGCGCCGTGATCTGGGACAAACCCGTCATTCACAGCGGCCATTCCAAACGGCGACTTTCGATCGAAGCGGGCGCCGCTCGGACAGATGCATCATACAAGGCGGTGTCCGATACTCCGTCATCGGATGTAGAACTCGACGGGCACCGACAGCTCGATTTCATTGGGCCGATCCGCGGGAATCTTGGGCAGCGGGTCGGCGCGCCGGAGCGTCTCGAGCGCGGCCTGGTCGAGCGCCGGAAAGCCCGAGCTGCGCACCAGCGACGAGGTGAGCACATGCCCATCGCGGTTGATGCGGAAGCGGATGTAGACGACGCCTTGCTGGCGGACACTGCGCGCCGCGCCGGGATAGCGGCGGAACTTCTCCAGCCGCGCCAGCACGCGGCCCTCCCAGGTATCCGGCGCATTGCTCGCTGCCTGCGGCGCGGGCGCGGTCTTCGGCGCCGCCGTCTCGGGCTGCGGCGGCGCGGGATCGGCGGGCTTCACCGCCGGTGACGGCGGAGGCGTGATCGTCGGCAACGGCGAGATCACATGCTCGACCGGCTCGACCCTCGGCGGTGTCGGCTGGCGTTGGTGCTTCTCGACCGGCTTGGGCGCTTCCTTGGGCTTGGGCGCCGTCTCGGGCGGGGAGGCGAGCGGCAGCAGCGTCACCACCAGCGGGGCCGAAGGCTCGGGCGGCGGCGTGCTGACCTCGAACGTCAGGAACAACCCCGCCGCCACCAGCGCATAGATGAAGCTCGTGCCGACGAACGCCAACACCCGCCGTCCCGGCGGCGGGGCATAGCCTTGGCCCTCGGTCGGGAGGACGATCGGGGCGGCATGGGGATCATCGTCAGCCGCCATCGCGTCCTCCGATAGATCAGGACGGACGAGCGCGAGCATGATGCGGCCTCCCTTTGCTGGCGCGGCGCAGATGGTGCGCGATCACCAGCAGCGGCGCGGCCAGCGCCGCCCAGGACAGCCACCACCAGACGCCGCCCTCGCCGATGAGCGCCGAGAGCAGGCCGAACAGCGTCAGCACGGCAAGGCTGATCGGCCAGCCCCATTGGCCTGCGAAGCTCGATCGCCGCCGGGTCACTCCGCCGGCTCCATCACCGGGCTTGCACCGTGCAAGCCCTCACGCGCCGCCGCGGCCCGCTCGCGCCGGGGCCGGGCGATCCACAGATAGAGCCCGCTCCCCAGCACCACGATCGTCACAACGTCGAGCAACGCCCAGATGATCTTGAGCGGCAGGCCGCCATAGTCGCCAAAATGCAGCGGGCGAGACAGCTGCAACGCGCTCAGATACCACGGGGCAGGCACTACGGCAGAAAGCTGGCCTGATCGCGCATCCACCAGTGCAGGGTTAGATAGTTCACGCGTCAGCGGCTTCGTCCCGTATCCCCACAGGAGATAGTGATAGGGGCTGCCGTTGTTCGCGCCGGGGAAAACGATACGCCTCACTGCTGCGCCATCCATCGCTGCCTCGGCCGTTTGCACGGCGCCATCCAGAGGGGCTAGATTAGTATTGGTGATCGGCGGATGGTGGCGGTATGGGGCAAGCGCGGCCGCAAGATCGCGCTTTTTCCATGCCTCAAAGAGCGGCGTGGACATTTCATTCATGATCCCCGTGACACCAACCACCGTCGCCCACGCCAAGGTGGCAATGCCGAGAAGATTGTGCAGATCGAACCAATAGGTTCGCCTCGCTCGGGCGCGGCGCATAGTGCCGAACGGCGCTTTGCGCGTATAAGGGCCGTAGAGCGCGACACCCGTGCCGATGGCAATGATAAACAGGAGCGCCATGAAGGCCAGAAACACCTCCCCGGGGAAACCCGCGAACAGATTTTCATGCAGTCCTCGGGCAAATCCGACGACATTCACGCCCTGTTGGCGGCTCTGCTCCGAACGCTGAAGTACCTCGCCAGTGTGCGCATCGAAGCGGATGAAGTGAATTTTTTGAACATCGTCCTTCATCGCCGCAAACGAGGGCGCCATCGTCACGAAGATTTGGGGCGCGTCATCGTCCATGAACATCGAGGCGATTACCTCGCCTGGATATCTGCTCCGCGCGACGGCCACCAATTGATCCAGACTCACCCGCCTCGAATCGTTCGTAACTGCGTGACTTTCAGGGTCTCCGGTGAGGCGACCAATCTCATCCTTGAAGATGAGCGGAAGGCCGGTGACACATAGAATGAGCAGGAAGATCGTGCATATGAGGCTCGACCAGCGGTGAGACCACTGCATGATCCTCAGCACCCTGACGCGCGGGAGAGCCCCATGCGCCAGCTTCCGACCATCCTGCCGAGCGTTCAACTCAGAACCCCTTACGCAAGGTCAGTGCGAAATTTCGGGGCGCGCCGTAGAAACCAAAGAGGGCTGATGGCACACGCGTAAAATAGGTCTTGTCGAGGAGATTGTTGATCGAGAGCGTGGCCGACCACCGATCGTTCAGCCTGTAACCAATCTGGGCGTCCACAACAGCGTAAGCACCTTGCACTGGCCCACCGCGCGTTGTCTTGCTCATGACCCGGAGGCCGCCGCTGATCTGGAAACCGGGCTGGTCGAGTTCGCCAATCCGATAGGTGTTCCAGAGCTTGAGCGTGTGGCGCGGCTCTTCAAGATCGAAGATCGCCCCTTGATTTGCAGGGTCTCTAAGAAACTTCGTTTCGAGATAGGTGTAGCCGGCAAACACGCTCCATCCCGGCAGCGGCTCGCCGCTGATTTCTGCCTCGGCGCCCCGGCTGCGCACTTTGCCGGCTGCGATGAAGAAGTTCGGATTGGCCGGGTCCGTAAGGGCGCGGCCATTGTCGGTGACGCTAAACAACGCCGCAGAAGCGTTGAGCGCCCCGCCGATCAAACTCGTCTTAACGCCGGCCTCGAATTGCTTGCCAGTTCGCGGCCGTAGAAGATCTCCGTCAAAGGTCATGTTATTCTGAGACGAGAAGATGCTCGCATAGCTGCCGTAGAGCGTGACATTCTTGGTGATGTCGAAAACGATGCCGACGGACGGCGTGAAATGCCCGGTGATGTCGCCGGTATTCCGATAGGCGCTATAAGTGACCAAACCCGACCGCGTTTTCGCGCTATAGTTTGTCAGGCGGCCGCCCAGGACGATCGTCAGCGGATCGAGCAGGCTAACCCTAGCTTGGGCGTATAGGCCATATTGCTCCGTGTGGGGGTTCGATCGGTTTGTGATAGGGACCGGAACCTCGGGAATACGGATGTTGTAGATGTCCGAGACGGTCGTCGCGATATTGCCGTTGCCGCCCGTCGAGACGCGCCAGGAATAGTTCGCTCCGACAAGGAAATGGTGAGTGCGGCCGAGCAGAGAGATCGGCCCGCCGACATAAGCGTCCGCGCCGAGTGCTTCATTGTCGTACGCGTTAGCTTGGAGCACATACCGGCTGCTATTGGCCAGGGTTACCGGACCATTGATGTAGCCATACACATAATTCTGATTCCCCCATCGATAGTTAAGACTCGCCTTCGCGGCCCAATCTCCGCCGAGGCTCTGATCGATAGAGGTATATACTTCGCGTGTCCGCCAGGAGAGGTGCGACCAATCTACGCCAAAGAATGCGGAACGAGGTGCATTTAGGAATTGCCCGTTTGCATATACCGATTGGCCAAACGAAAATGGACCCGCACGCTGATTTTCATACGCCCCAGACACCGCGAAGGTGGTGCTGGGCGTCAGGTCGTATTCGAGAATACCGTAAAAGAGCGCATGCTTTTCGTGTTCCTTATCGGTGAAATAGTCGCGATCCTCGCCGGCAGCGACAAACCTGCCTCGTAGGGCACCTGCCTTGTCGATCGGTCCCGTCACGTCGAGATCGCCGTGAAAGTTGTTCCAGCTTCCTCCCATCAGGCTCGCAGCTCTGCCTAGAGTATCATGGGGCCGTTTGCGAACGAGGTTGATCGTGCCCGCCGGAGAGCCTTGTCCTTGCAGCAGTCCCGATGGGCCGCGCAACACTTCGATCCGGTCATACATCGCCATATCGAATTGCGGCGCATACTGGAGGTTCGTGCTCTCACTGGGAATCCCGTCGAATTGAACCTCTGCCGGATAGCCTCGAACCTGAAAGTAAGAAGTCACGGCATTGTAGGTGACGGCGGTGACGCCCGTCGTCTGCCGAAGCGCGTCTTCGAGCGAAACGATGTTCTGATCGTCCATGCGCTGCCGGGTCAACACAGTGACGGATTGGGGTATCTCCCGCAAATCTTGTGGTGTCTTGCCGCCGACCGTTGCGGCGCGCGCCGCATAGCTGTGTGAGCGATCGGTCGCGGCGCGGTCTGTCTTAGGTGTGGGGATAGCGCTGGCCGCCTGATCGTCAGCCGCCACGCGAACCGGGCCGAGCTGGAGGGTGCCGGCATCGGCCGTGGGTGCCGGCTCAAGCCGGACCGCCGTAGGCGCAGTGAAGCGATAGGTAAGGCCAGTGCCGCTCAACAACCGCGACAGCGCTTCGCCAGCGCTGAACGCGCCGTTGACTGCCGCGCTGTTGCGACCCGCGACATCAGCGCTCTCATAGCCGACCTGCACGCCGGACTGCTGCATATACTCTCGGAGCGCCGCTTCGAGCGGCTGCGCTGGGATCGCAAAGCTGTGGCTGGCGCTCGCCGCGCCAGATTGGGCGGACTGCGCCCAGGCAGAGGCCGGCAGGAGGATGCTGAGCGCGCTCGCGGCATAGAGCAGCCGGCGCGAGAAAGTGGAAATGGAGCGGTTGGTTCGCAGAGCAAGCGGCATTCGGTAATCCCCCGGTCGGTCATTAAACCCACCGATGGCGGGCCTTTTGCCCATGCGACGCATTCGCAAATCGCTCTGGACGCCCTATGACTGTTCTCGAAGGCCCTTACCCAAAGGCAGCACGAAATTTTTTCAGGAGGGCGCCTTGGGCTGCACAATCAGGATGCCGCCGGGCAGCGTGCGGACGCGAAGCTGGCGCATCGCGGCGATCGTCAGGAGCGCGTCGTCGGGCCGATCGGTGCGGTAGACGCCGCTCACCGGCTGCGCCGCATCCAGATCGCCAACGGTGAAAATCGGCGCCGAGCGATAGCGGCCGATTTCGGCGATAGCGCGCGAGAGCGGCATGTCGCGCAGCAGCAGCGCACCCGACCGCCACGCGGCAATGCTGGCGCTGTCCGTCGAGGCGAGTTGTTCGGCTGCACCTCCCGGCCGATAATGCACGCGCTCGCCGGCTTTGAGGGTGACGCCTTCCCCGTGTCTTTCCGGTGCTGACACGCGCACCACGCCTTCGCTCACCCCTACATCCACGCCATCGTCATCCCGCTCGACAGCGAACGCGGTGCCGACATCCTGAGTGACGCCGCCCTGGGCCACCACCCGGAAAGGGCGCGTGTCGTCATGCTTCACCATGAACCAGGCCCGGCCGCGCAGCAGCTCGATCCGGCGCTCGTTTCCATCATAGGCGAGCGCAATCGCGGAATCGGTATCGAGCACGACATGCGACCCATCGGGAAGCGAGGCGGCTTGTCGCTCGCCCGTTCCGGTCCGGTAGTCCGAGCGCATCAGCAGATAGAGGTGCGGACCTGTGGCCATCATCAGCAGCGATGCGGCTATGGCGCCGCCGATCGCCTGTCGGACATGCCGGGGCGACCAACGCGCTCTTGCTCCCTTGCGCTCATGCGCGGATGAGGTTTCGCCAAATGCCGGCGCGATCACCGCGATATCCTGCCATAGCGCGCGCTCCCGCTCGAAGGCGCGGGCATTGTCCTCATCTTCGGCGAGCCAGGCGCGCAGCGCCGCCAGCTCGGCCGACGTAATGTCGCCCGAGCCGAGCCGCACGACCCAATCGCGGGCCTGATCGACCTTGCCGGCATCGCGGCCATGTCGCTCTGAAGGAATATCGGTCATCGAGCCCTCGCAGGTAGGGCAGAGCGCGTAGCACGCGCTCCTGCGCCCCTATGACTGTTCTCGATGGTGCTTACCCAAGGCGGCGTCGCAAAAAATATCACTCCGATGGCTCGTTCCCGTCACGGGCGCGGCCGAGGGCGGTGAGCGCTCGCCGGATGTGGTTCTCTATGCTGGTCGTCGTCAGGCCCACCTTTGCCGCGATCTCGCGCTGGGTCAGGCCCTCGATCCGGTTCATGCGGAAGATCGAGCGCGTCGGCTCAGGCAAGGTCTCCGCCGCCGCCTTGACCCTGCGCAAAGTGGCGAGGGAATCGACGATGCGTTCGGGTGTCAGCGAGGCATCGGAGCCCCACAGCAGGGCGTGCGCCTCGGCGTGGACATCCTCACGCCGCTGATCGCTGCGGACATGATCGACGGCGAGGTTGGTCGCGAGCCTGTAGAGATAGGCTCGCTTGTTTGCGATCGGCGGATCATCCTCTACCCGTTGAATGCGCAGCCATAGCGATTGCGTCACGTCCTCGGCCGCCGGCGCGGTGCCGACGATGCGCTGCGCCAGCCGCAGCAGCGACGGGCGTTCGCTCAGCAGCAGGCGCGTCAGGGCAACTGCGTTTGTCAGCATGGTCCGAACACCTTAGCGCAGACTGCGAATGACTCGCAATAACTACGTTATGATGGTGGCATGGTAATGGCTGTCCAGCGTAGTGCGAACTTCGGCTCGCGCAGTTACCTGCCGTTGCGCAGCTAATCCCAAACGGCATGATGTGCTCGGAGCCTGCCAGTTCACGGTCTCACCTCGTCGCCGAGCGACCGTTTGGCGGCGAGGTGTTAATCGATCACCCTTTGCGCTTCGCGGCGCGCCCTTTGCGGTGGCGTACGTCAAAACCGTCGGCTGGGACTGACGTCGTTGGCTTGGTGTTGGAGGGCAGCCGCTAGCGACGGCTGGCAACAAACGGTGTAGTTGCTATTGACTCGCAATAGTAAAATCTCTTAGCAGTCGCGCAACTTTCGGGGGAACATAGTGCGCATACGATATCTGGCTGCCTGCAGCCTATTCGCAATTCATGCCGCAAACCCGGCCTTCGGGCAGGCTCCGGCTGGCGGGGCCGAGGATGATGCCGATACGATCATCGTCACGGGCGAAAAGGCCAATCGGTCGCTGCAGAACACGTTAACGAGCGTCTCCGTGACAACTCCCAAGCGCATCCAGCAGGAAAACCTCGTCACCATCCAGGATGTGTTCCAGCGAACCGCCAACGTAACCGAGACCTATGGTGTTTCCGGCTTTACCATCCGTGGCGTCGCGAACCGCGGTATCACAGGCGGCGAAGGAGCCGCGCTCGCCACCATCTTCGTCGATGGGGCTGCGCTGCCCTCAGCCGTCGTCCAGGCTGCACCCACGGATATGTGGGATGTCGAGCAAGTCGAAATTTTGCGCGGGCCGCAATCCACGCTGCAGGGGCTGAATGCGCTGGCGGGTGCGGTCATCCTGCACACGGCCGAACCGACGATGGACTGGTCGCTGCGCGCGCGCGCCCAATACAGCAGCGGTGATGACCGGCAATTCGCCATCGCCGCCGGTGGACCGATTGTGCCGGGCGAACTGGCGTTCCGGGTTTCTGCCGAAAAGCGCGACGCGGACGGCTTCACTTGGAACCCGACGCGCCGGACGCATGAAAACCCCCTGGATTCGAGGAATCTGCGGGCCAAGCTGCTGTGGACGCCAAGCGCACTGCCCGGCTTCGAGGCGCGGGCAGGCTACACCCATTATGATCGTTATGGCGGCTACAGCTTTAGCTATGTCGACACGACCACGCCGGACTTCTTCGACCATCGGCGCAATTTTTCCAATGCCCCCAATGATAGCGATTCCAATACCGATATCGGCACGCTGGACATGCGCTATGATTTTGGCGGCAGCCTCAGTCTGACAGCGATCAGCGCCTATAATGACGTCGCCGAGATCAACAATTACGACAACGACCTGACTGCCGCCGACAGCGGGCGCTATGTTCAGCGCAATCACTACAAGACCTTCTCCCAGGAATTGCGGCTGAACTATGAAGGGGAAAGGCTGAGCGGTCTCCTCGGCGCCTTCTACTATAATCGCAGGAACAGCATCAATACGACCAGCGAGACCGGCGTCCCCACGCCGCTCGGCACGATCGCCGCCTTGCTACAGTCAAACGGCATCGATGCGGCGACGGCGCAATATGTCGCCAACCTTTATGGCGCGGCCCTGCCAGAGATTCCCGTCGATTTCGCGTCGCAGGGCGCAGGCAGGGTGCGTACCTACGCTCTGTTCGGCGATGCCCGGTTCAAGCTGACCGACCAGCTCTCGTTGCTCGGCGGCTTCCGCTATGATCGCGAAACCAATAGTATCGCTGTTGCGCAGCAGACGGAATTTGCCGGCACCTATCCTGACCCGCTTACCTTTGGCCCGGCGGGATCGCCTCTCTGGTTTGCTGTCATGGGCATCAATGCGGGGGTCGAAGGCATCGTGTCCGCTGCGACCGGCGGCGCTGTTGCGATCAATCGCACCTTCGAGGCTTTCCTGCCCAAGGCGGGGATCGAGATGGCGTGGACCCCGGACATCAAGACCGCCTTCATCGCTCAACGCGGCTATCGGTCCGGCGGGTCGAGCAGCAACCTGGCCCGGTCGGCGACCTTCGCCTATGATCCAGAATTCACCTGGAACTATGAACTGTCCTTCCGTTCGGCGTGGCTGGACGGTGCCCTGACGCTCAACGCCAATGCCTTCTATGTCGACTGGAAGGACCAGCAGGTGTCGGCCAATTTCGGCCTCAACGTCTATGACACCAATATCGTCAACGCCGGTAAGTCGCATCTCTACGGATTCGAGGTGGAAGCCGCCCATCGTTTCAGCCCGGCATTCGACTGGTATGCCTCCGTCGGATACACCAAGACTAAGTTCGATGAATTTTCGACGACGATGGGCAGCGTGACTGACTATGCTGGGCTGGAATTCGCTCATGCGCCGCACTGGACCCTGTCAGGCGGCATCAATGCCCGCCCGGTCGAACATGTCAGCCTGAACATCAACGCCAGCCACCGCAGCGCCGTCTTCTCCGAAATCAGTATCCCGCAATCCGAGACGCGGCTCGGCGGCCGCACTTTGGTGAATGCTCGCATCGCCTATGAAGCCGATCATTGGACGGTCTCGGCCTTTGCCTCCAATCTCTTCAACGAACATTACTTTCAATATACGGTCGAAGGCCTGGGTCGCGGCGTATTGGGCGATCCCCGCGTGTTAGGCATTTCGCTGGAAACCCGCTGGTAATGATAACGCTTGCCGCTTCTTTCCTGATGCTGGCCGGCGGTGCGTTGGGCGCCTGGGCGTTGCGCCGGGCTTGGCGCTCTCCGCCTGAAAATGGAGCGGGCTATCGGGCATTGGGCTGGGCGGCGATCATCGCGACGCTGGTCTGGCCGGCGTTCCTGCTGGGCGACACGCGCGGGCCTCTCATCGCGCTCGCTGTGGTGTCGGTGGCGGCGCTGGTCGTGGTGGCGACGGGCGCGACCGTCCGGGTAGCGAGAGCTGGTAAGTCGGTCCGAGCCGGACGGGTATCGGACAGTCTGGCGCCCGAGCCGCTCGACCGACCGACGACCCGCTGGCGCAGCATCCTGCGCTGGCTGCTCGCGGGACCCATCGGCATGATCGCGGCCATGGCGGTAGGCGTATGCTATGCCGTCTGGGTGCCCGGCGAGCCGCAGACACGCCTGCTCATCGGTGGATTGATCGTCCCGGTCGTCTGGGGCGGGGCCATGGCCTGGACCTTGGCGGACAACCGCATCATCCGAGCGACGGCGGTACTCGTCGGCACCGCGCTCAGCGGCTTTGGCCTTGCCATATTGAAGGGGTTCGCATGACTGCGACCGCCAGGCGCAAGCCGCTTCTGTCGCGGGTGCCCGCCGACTTCGTCCGCGCGGTGCTGAAGGGCCATAGTTCGCTCGGACTTGCCTTCGCAGCGATGATCTATCTGGTCTGCCTGACCGGCAGCATCGCCGTCTTTGCCCATGAGTTCCAGCGCTGGGAGTCGGCTGGCGCGCCACGCTTGACCACTGTATCGCCGGAGGCCCTCCAGCGCGCGCTGGAGGCGGCGATCGCGCGGGTAGGCGGCGGCGTGGAGCATGCCTATATCAACCTGCCCACGCCCGATCTGCCGCAGGCCAGGATCAGTGTCGAGAAGGACCATGTGCAGCATGGCTGGATTTTCGATGCCGCCGGCAATCTGGTCGCGCCCGGCGATGCGCCATTCAGCGAATTCTTGACACGGCTACACATCAACCTGCACATTCCGGGCAGTTGGGGCACCTTCATCGTCGGCTTGACCGGCGTTGCCCTGCTGTCCTCGCTCATTTCCGGCCTGCTCGCCCATCCCCGCATCTTTCGGGACGCCTTCCACCTGCGCCTGGGCGGCTCGCGGCGCTTGCAGGAGGCGGACCTGCACAACCGCATCGGCATCTGGGCGCTGCCCTTCCATGTCATCGTGTCATCGACGGGGGCGCTGCTGGGCCTCACCACCATCATCGTGGGCGTGCTGGGCATGGCGCTGTTTCAGGGGGACACGGCCAAGGTCTATGCGCTGTTCATCCCGCAGGCCCCCAAGGAGGATCCGCGTCCCGCGCCGATCATCGATCTGCGGCCGATGTTCCCTGTCGTCGATCGTGTGGCACCGGGCGGGCTCACCGACCTCATCCTGCTGGAGCATCCCGCCGAAATGGGCGGCGCGGCGATATTCAACGTGCAGCGGGAAGACACGTATCTTTCCAACTACGACGCTTATGCCTTCGATCTTACGGGTAAGTTGTATCACCGAGCCCGGTCATCGGAGAATAATCTGGGCGAGCGGATATTGGGATCCATCGGCAAGCTGCATTTCGGCTGGTTCGGCGGCGGTGCGGTCAAGATCGCCTATGCGCTCCTTGGCCTTGGCCTCACCTATCTGGCAGCAGGCGGCGTGACCATCTGGCTCGCCCGGCGGCGGGACAAGCGCAATCCCGCGCCTGGTCTCGAACGGCTATGGGCCGCGACGGTCTGGAGCCAACCGGTCGCTCTTGCGACCACGGCGCTTACAACGGCGGTGGCGCTTGGCGGGATCAGCAAGCAGGCGCTGATCATGATATGGGCAGTCGTGACGCTAATCGTACTGTTCTCCGCCTTGCGGGTGGAGGCGACGGCTTTATCGCTATGGCTGAAACGCGCTGCCGGCGTGGTGCTAATCGCCACGGCGCTGATCCATATGCTGCGCTTCGCCCCCGCTGATCCAGTCATCTGGTCGGTCGATATCAGTTTGTTTGCGTGTGGCGGCGTGCTGTTATGGCTGACGCGTAGGGCTGTCTTGCGGCCGATGCCGGCCGTCTCCCAATGACCGGAAACGTGTCTGGCGCCGACATGATCGACAGCATAGCCAAGCTGGAGGCGGTGACGGGCCGCACACCGCCCGCCATGCATCTCAAGGTCATCGACCATCTGGACGAGGGCGCTTTGCGATGGCTTGCCCAATCGCCACTAATGTTCGCCAGCCTTGGCGACGGTCCGGACGTGAAGACCCGCTCTGTCATCGCGACCATCGGTGGTGGACTACCAGGCTTTGCGTCGAGCGATGCTCGGCGGTTGAGCATCCCGCTGGCGTCGCTGGACAATGCCGAACCCTTGGCGGTCGGCGCGTCGTTCGGATCTTTATTCCTCATCCCCGGCATAAGAGAGGCATTGCGCATCAATGGCCGCGTGGAAGCGGTAGACGCAGACCTGATGCATGTCGTCGTGGAGGAATGCTACGGCCATTGTGGGAAAGCCATCATCCGTTCCGACCTGTGGTCGGCGCAACCGTGCAACGCACCTTCGGACCCGGAGAACTTTGTCGCAGCGAGCCGCTTCCTCGCGCTGGCCACGGTCGGTGCAGGCGGCCAGGCCGATGCCAGCCCGAAGGGCGACCCGGCCGGCTGCATGGCTATGCTCAACGGCGACCGGCTATGGTTTGCCGATAGGCCGGGCAACCGTCGCATCGACAGCTTCCGCAACATCGTGGACCAGGCGCACACCGGGGTCGTCCTGCTCGTGCCCGGCGCCACCCATGCGTTGACGGCACGGGGGCCGGCACGCCTGACGACCGATGCGGTGATCCGCGAGCGCTTCACCACGCATGGCAAGACGCCGCTATTGGCGATTGAGCTAAACATCGAAGCGATTTCGCTCGATATCAGCCCTGCGCTGGAGCGGGCGTCGCCCTGGCCTGTGCACCAGACCAGCGACATCGACCCAGCCAAGCTATTCACGGACCATATCAGGCTCAATAAGAGCGGAGGCGTCGGCCCTATGCTCGTGCGGGCGAGCCTCTCGGTGCCCGGTATGACCGGGCTGCTCAAGCAGGGGCTGGAAAAGGACTACAAGGACAATCTCTACTGACCAAAAGCGAGAGCCAGCCAGGAACGCATCGCCTGCACATGGTCTGGCGAGCTTGAAATGGCGGGTCTTGTCAGAATCGGTCGTAAGCGGACTGGCGGAAGAATGACCTAGGTTGGTCGCAAGTTGCCGGTAGCGAACGTGATCCGCGAACGACCGCTTTGCCCGGCGGCCTTCAAGAACCCGCCAGTCTCTTCGCGGTCCAATCCCAGTCGACCAACGTGTAGAGACAGCCGTACGAGACGGCAGCCGGACTGATCCCATTACGGTTAGCCAGCCATTGCCCCGGTAAAGGGCAGGATGGTGGCTCCACTCCGTAACGAATCCAGGAGATCGGACCACCATTGCGCCATCGCGACCCGTTCTTTCCAATGGGCTCCGCGATGATAGGCCGCGCGCACCTTGTCACCGTCACCATGCGCCAGCGCGCGTTCGATGGCGTCGGGGGACCACTTGCCCGATTCGTTTAGCAGAGTACTCGCCATCGCCCGAAAGCCATGCGCGGTCATTTCATTGGTGGCATAGCCCAGGCGGCGCAAGGCGGCGTTGAGGGTGTTCTCCGACATCGGCCGCGTTCGGGATCGCATCGACGGGAAAACATAGCCAGACGATCCCGTGATCGAGCGGATTTCCTGCAGGATCGCGATCGACTGGCGCGAGAGCGGCACATGGTGCGCCTTACGCATCTTCATCTTTTCGGCCGGGATGGTCCACAGTGCGGCTTCGAGGTCGACCTCATCCCATCGCGCGTGACGAAGCTCGCCGGGGCGCACGAAGACGTGCGGTGCAAGTTGCAGTGCCCATTTCGTCATGCCCTGGCCTTCGTAGCCATCGATGGCCCTGAGCAGGTCGCCGACCTCACTGGCATCGGTGACCGCCCCGTAATGCGTGACCGTGGGGGTCATCAGCGCCCCGCGCAGGTCACGTGTGGGGTCGGACCGCAGGCGGGCCGTGGCTACGGCATAGCGGAACACGGCGCTGGCCAATTGCAAGGTTCGCCGCGCGCTTTCCAGCTTGCCCCGCTTCTCGATCTTGCGGATCGCGGCGAGGGCGTCGATCGGCTCGACCTCATGGATCGGCATCTTGCCGATCGAGGTGTCCAGCAGGCTGAGGAGATATTCGCAGCGCGCGGCTGTAGCCGGTGCCCAGGCCCTGTCACCGTCGCGGCGCCGCTTGCGGCAATATTCGTTGGCGATGCTGGTGAAGGTGTTTTCCGCCAGCGCGCCGGCCCGGAGCTTCTCCCGCTGCTTTTCAAGGGAGGGGTCCTTGCCCTCCGCGAGCAGGTCGCGAGCGTCGTCGCGCATTTTGCGCGCGTCGCGCAGACTCACCTGAGGGTAAGCGCCGAAGCTGAGTTTTTTCTCAGATCCGCCGTGACGGAACTTCATCCGCCAGAGTCGCGAGCCAGACGGGGAGATCACCAGAAAGAGGCCCAGCTCATCATACAGCTTGTAGGGCTTGTCGCGCGTCTTGGCTCGACGAATTGCTATATCAGTCAATGACATAGGTCAGGCCTTCCATGGCGAGGCCCCCACCCTTGGGGGCCTCGTGCATTTTTTGGCCCGCTATTTTCGAAAAAGGCCCCACATTTGCCTGGGCTTCCATGGCATGAGGCGAGATTTCGCGAGCCGGATGACCCGAAAAATACCGCAGATTTCAGCGGTTTGTAAAGCTGTCGGGGACGCCCTGAGATCGAGAATTGGAGCGGGTGAAGGGAATCGAACCCTCGTATTCAGCTTGGGAAGCTGCTGCTCTACCATTGAGCTACACCCGCCCGGACAGGCGCTGCGTAAGGCGCCGGGCCTGTTCTCACTGGCATAGGCGGGGGCGTCGCGTCAATCCGCTGGCGGCTGCGTCATGTGACGCATTAGCGGCGCCCTACCGCCGAGCGCCATTTGCGGCCGAAACGCAAGAGGCCCTGGCAATCGCCGGGCGTGAGCGGCCGCGGGGAACTTTCAGATCAGTACTTATGCTATTATCAACAAGTCGAAATTGAGTTTCAACAGACCTAAACTAAGTGAACATCCTTAGCGATTCTCAATCATAAACAATTGGACTCGACAAGTACTTCTATAGCAGCGTACCTTTTCCAAGTTGCCGAAGGCTGACGATTTCCACGAGATCGGCCACGTAATCCGGGTTCGCGTATGATGTACCGGGGGGGGTGACATGCCGGAGGAGCCGAATGGTACGGCGACGCAAGTCGCCGTTGCGGATGCGTATCAAGCCGCCTTGGGGCACCTGCCGCCCAAGGAACGCGAGGCCTTGCTCCAGCGGCGCAAGGACTACGGGATCGCGCGGCAACCGTTTGTGGGCCTTGCCCTCTCGGGTGGCGGCATCCGCAGCGCGACCTTCAGCCTGGGCCTGCTGCGCGGCCTCAGCGAGCTCCACTTGCTTCAGCGCCTCGACTATCTCTCTACCGTTTCGGGCGGCGGCTATGCAGGTTCGTTCTTCTGCGGCCTGTTTGCGCCGCGTGGGTCCCAGAAGGCCGTCGTCGAGCCTACGCGCGACACCGACCTGCTCGGCCAGAGCCGGGCCCAGGCGGCGCTCGCCTACCTGCGCCAGTCGGGCCGCTACCTGACGCCGGGCGGCGGCCGCGACTACGTCTATGCGGTGACCATGCTCGCGCGCAACTGGCTGGCGCTGGCACTGGTGGTGGGGATGGCGATCGTGCTGATCGAGCTCCTGCTCGACGCCGCGCGGGCGGCGCTGTTTCACTTCGCATGGTGGTGCGAGTTCATCGGATTGATCGACATTCGCTGGGCCGAGATCGCTCTCAGCCCCCTGGCGCTGCTGATCCCGTTCCTGCTCGCGCTCGTGGTGGGCCTGGGCTGGGCCTACTGGCTGACGATGAGCGATGTCTCGCACCCGCGCTTCCGGCCGCCGCTGGTGGGCACGGCGCTGGTGCTGCTGCTGTCGGGCTATCACGGCGCGGGCCTGCGAGTGTGCGACCTGCCGCGTGGCGCCTTCTGTCCCACTTACCCCCCGCGCGACGCCTCTAACTGGGGTGCGGCGGCGGTGTTCGTGTTCGCACTCATCGCGCTCGTCGCATGGTCCATCGCCGCCCATCTCGAGCGGGAGCCAGCCGGAGTCGCGAACGATGGGCGCGCGATGCAGGAGGATCGGGTCCGCCACCGGCTGGCGGGCTGGCAGGCACTGGTGAGCCAATTGTTGTTCCTCGTGACCGCCGTCGCGCTCGCCGACAGCATCAGCTACCTGTTCTCGGCCAAGCTCGGCACGTATGCCGCTAGCCTGCCGCCGGTGATGGGGGCTCTGGTTCCCTTCGCGCAGTGGCTGGTGAAGCGCCTCGCCGTGCTGCCGCAGAATGGCCGGCCCGGCGCGGGCAAGGCCGCGCAGAAGGGGATCGTCGGTCGCATTGGGCCGGCGCTCGCCTGGATCGCAGGGCTGCTCTTCGTGATCGCGGCGCTCGCGTTCTGGGGCAACATCGCCCATCACTTGTCCTGGACCCGCATCGAACTGGAGGAAGACGGACAGCTGCCGCAGTTGCGCCCATGGTTCCACTGGGCGCTGCTGGGTGCGCTGCTGTTCGTCTTGCTTGCCTCGATGACGCGCGGCTTCGTAAACCTGTCCTCGCTGGCGAGCTTCTATGCCGATCGACTGTGCCGCGCCTACCTTGGCGCCGGCAACCCGCAGCGGATCGGGCTTAAGGACAACACCTTGCGGCGCGGTCCGGAGATGGCGGTCCAGTCCAGCGACGTCGGCGACGATATGAGCCTCACCGATTACTACGGCAAGGCGCGCGGCGCACCGATCCATCTGATCAACGTCACCATCAACGAAACGCACGGCAAGGGGCCGGCGACGGTGCAGCGAGACCGGCATGGCCTGAACATGGTCATCTCGCCCGATGGCATGTCATACACGGAGAAGCCGCGCTGCCGACCCCAACTGGTGGCGCTGGGTGACCAGACCAACGCTCCGAAGAAGGCAGCCCCAGCGCAGGCGCCCTTTTTCGCGCAGACATCTCCCCCCGGGCAGCGGCTGCCGCTTTCGATCTGGATCGGGATTTCGGGCGCCGCGTTCACCACCGGCCTCGGTTCGCAGACCAACCTCGCCAAGTCGCTGCTTGCCTTCCTCGCCAATGTGCGCCTGG
>Ga0207711_10001087_pt1 | contig 25938 bp, 27 predicted proteins | sample KBSS34metaG_FD_184401 | JGI IMG/M metagenome (GOLD analysis project Ga0207711, IMG submission 184401) | Switchgrass rhizosphere microbial communities from Kellogg Biological Station, Michigan, USA - KBS S3-4 metaG (SPAdes) (version 2) | ecosystem: Host-associated > Plants > Roots > Rhizosphere... | reverse complement strand
AACTGGATGGAGAAGGCCGAGCTTGCCTTGTCCAAAGGCCGCGAAGACCTGGCCAAGGCCGCACTCGTCGAACGGCAGAAGGCCGCCGACCTCGTCAGCCAGCTCCATGACGAGATCACCCTTCTCGACGAAACGCTGAAGGCCTCGGAGGCCGACATCGCCAAGCTGCAGGGCAAGCTGCGCGAAGCCCGCGCCCGCCAGAACAGCATCGTCACCCGCCTCGAATCGGCGCACAATCGCCAGAAGATGCGCGAGATGTTCGCCGGCCCGAAGATTGACGACGCGTTCTCGCGCTTCGAAATCCTCGAACGTCGCGTCGATTTCGCCGAGGGCCGGGCCGATGCGGCCGGCATGGGCGAAGCGCCGAAGAGCCTCGAAGAGGAAATCGCCGAGCTGCGGTCCAGCGACAAGGTCGAGGCCGAACTGGCCGCGCTGAAGGCGAAAGCCGCCGGCAAGGACAGCTGAGATGGAAGATACGCTCGTACCGATCTTCGTCGTCGGCATCCTCTTCCTGGGCCTGCCGTGGCTGATCTTCCACTATGTCACCCAGTGGAAGAAGAATGGCGGCCTCACCGTCGAGGACGAAAAGCTGCTCGATGAGCTGCACGATATGGCCCGCAGGCTGGACGACCGGCTGGGCACGCTGGAACGGATCATCACCGCCGATGATCCCAACTGGCGCCCCCGCCAGGCCGCCGACCGCAGCCACGATATGGACTGGCGCCGGGACGCCTGATCGCACCGGCAACGCCCAGGCAAGAATGGGCAACAGGGAAAGAAGGGAAGTTCACATGTCCGCTCGCCGCACCAAATTCTACCTCGACAAGAGCAACCGCAAATGGTCGGGCGTGTGCGCCGGCCTGGCCGATTACACCGGCATCGATGTTACGCTGATCCGCGTCGGCGTGGTCCTGCTGACCTTCATGACATCCGGCTGGGGCATCCTCGCTTATTTCGTGACCGCCTGGCTGGCGAACGATCGCCCCCGCGAATTCGATTATGCGTCGATCGAGGACGAGAAATTCTGGCAGACGGTCCGGGCCCGGCCCGGCGCCTCGGTCCGCGACGTCCGCTCCAAATTCCGCGACATCGATCGCCGGATCGCGGACATCGAGACGCATGTCACCACGACCAACAGCGCCCTCGCGAAGGAAATCGACGCGCTGCGCTGATCGAGAGGCCCGGCATACCGTTGATCGAAGCCGATCGGCGGTTCGTCGAAAAGCTGGTGAGACCATCCCCAAAGTCGAACCGACTGGATGATTAGGGAAATTGCCATGTTCGATGTTGAGATTGTTCGTTTGGCCGGTCCGTTCGTCGTGACGATCGTACTGGCCGGGGTCGGCGGCTGGGTGGTCACCACCTGGCTCCGCGTAAAGCATGGCTATCCGCTGGAAGGCGGCGCCGGCGAGACCGTATATCCGCGTAGCAGCGATGAGACGATCGAGCGGGTAAAGCTCGTCAGTGCCGAAAATGCCCAGCTCCGCGCGGAACTCAGCGCCGTCAAGGATCGCCTCGCCACGGTCGAACGGATCGTCACCGACAGCAGCTACCGGCTCGACCATGAGATCGAGACGCTGCGCGGCGCCGCCAACTAAGGACAGATCATGTATAATCTCATCTTCCCACTGATGGTGTTCAGCATTCCGATGGCGGCCATATTGGCCGGTGTCGCCAAGAAATGGCTGGCGTTGAAGGACAAGCAGCTTGACGCCGCTTCCACCGAAGCCGCCGAGAAGGCGGCCCAATATGCCGCCAAGACCGAGCGCCTCGAACAGCGCGTCGCCGTGCTCGAACGGATTATCACCGACCGTTCGACCGTGCTCGCTGATGAGATCGATCGCCTGCGCGATCAGCCACTCAACTGATAGCCGTTTCGGAGAAAGCCGATGAACCCGTTCGAAATGGTTGTGCTGATCGTCGCCATCAGCGCGGTCGCCAGCATCTTCCGCGCCAAATATGGCGTTCCCCATCGCCGCAAGGGCCGCGACGCCCCCTTCGTCAACGACGCCGAAAATGACCGGCTGCGTGAGGAATTGCGCCTGTTGAAGGACCGCGTCGCCGTGCTCGAAAGGATCGCAACCGACAATGACCGTGGGCTGCAACTCGATCGTGAGATCGAGGCGCTACGCCACCGCGATTGAAAAGGAAGGACAAGATGACAGACCCATTAATCTGGATGACCATCAGTGGCGCAGGCCTGGCTGGCCTGGGCATCACCACTTACGCCGCCCTTTCCGGCTGGCGCGGCTGGCTCGAGCTGCAGCGCCTGCAACTGGAACGGCGCCATGATCGGGGCGGCAGCCCATCATCCCCATCACCCGCCGCCCGGATCGAGATCGCCGATCTCAAGGAACGCGTCCGCAAGCTTGAAGCGATCGCCGCCGGCGTCGATATCTGAACAAAGTTGGGCGGGTAGCTGGCACTACCGGTTCAAAATTCCGATAAAATGGTTTAGCCGCAAGGCATGACGACACGCCTTGCCGATATCTTCGAAGAATATGATCTGCTCGACGCCGATGACCGTTACCGGCAACTGATCGATCTGGGCCGCGCGCTGGAGCCGATGCCCGAACCTCTCAAGACCGACGTGACTCTGGTCCGCGGATGCTCCGCCTCCGTCTGGGTCTATCCGACCGTCCGTGACGACGGTTCGCTGCACTTCCTCGCCGATTCCAACGCCGCCATCACCAAGGGCATCATCGCGCTCGTCCTGACGACAGTGCAGGATCGGCCCGCCGGCGAGATCCGTGATCTCGATATTGCCGCCGAGCTTGCACCGTTCGACCTGAAGAGTCAGCTCAGTTCGAATCGCACACAGGGCATCCCGAACATGATCGCGCTGATCAAGACAACGGCGGAACGTTACGCATGAGGAAAGCTGTCCTTGCGTTTGCCGTCTTCGCCGCTCCGCTGCTCGCGCAGGTTGCGACAGGCAAGCTGACCATAGCTGGCGAAGCATTTGCGCCGTCCGATGTGCTCGATGCGCGCGCCATGCCCGATCCGGGCGGCACGGCGGGAATCATGCTCACCTTGAGCCCCAAGGCTGCCGCGCGGCTCGCAAAACTGACGGCAGGGCTTAGCGGCAAGCCGATGATCGTTGCGCTCGACGGCAAACCGCTGTTGAGCGAGATGATCCGTGGACCGATTCAGGACGGCGTGATCAACATTCCGGGCAATTACCGTACCCCTCAGGCTGAGGCGCTGGCCAAGCGGATTTCGGGCAAAGATCCGCTGCCGGAGGATCTGGCGGAATAATAGCTCCTCACCCCTCACGGCCGGGTGGCGTGCGGAAGTGACAACCCCAACGCATCCTTTTGATATCCCGCCGCGTTTCCTGCCCGACAGGGAAGGATGAGCGCCATGAAACTCCAGCCGATCGATCAGGTCGAAACGATCGACAGCCGTCCCGGCATCCGCCGGCAGCAGCGCGGCCATGGCTGGCGCTTCATCGCGCCCGACGGCTCGACCGTCTCCAATGTCGACGATCGCATGCGGATTATGAGCCTCGGCATCCCGCCTGCCTGGCGCAAGGTGTGGATCAACCCGGACGCGGACGCGCCGGTGCAGGCGACCGGAATCGATGCCGCCGGGCGCAAGCAATATCGCTATCATGGCGCGTGGCGCGAGCAGCGCGATCAGGAGAAGTTCGAGAATCTGCCGGCCTTCGCCGAATATCTGCCGCGTCTGCGCGCCCAGGTGTTGCGCGCGCTGAGGAGCGACGACGATTGGCAACGGGCACTGGCAGCGGCGGTGCGACTGCTCGACGGCTTTGCGATTCGGGTCGGCTCCACCGATTCGGTCGCGCATGGCAGCTATGGCGCGACCACCTTGCTGAACCGCCATGCGAAAATCGATGGCGACACCATCAGCCTGTGCTTCTTCGGCAAGGGCGGCATTCGCGCCAACCTGTCCGGCAAGGACGCGGCACTGGCGGCGGCGCTGGCCGAACTCAAGCAGACGCGCGGCAACCTGTTCACCCTGCGATCGGGCGTGCGCATCCATGCCGCCGACGTCAATCAATGGATCGGTGAGATGACCGAGGGGCATGGCACTGCCAAGACATTCCGGACGTGGCGCGCCTGCGCCGTTGCGGCAGGCGCCTTGTCGCGCGGGCGACGCTGTTCGGTGAAGACGTTGCTGACCGAGGTCGCTCAGCAACTGGGCAACACGCCCGCCGTCTGCCGCAAATCCTATGTCGCGCCGATTTTCATCGATATCGCCAAGGCCGGCGAGACCCTGCCGGTGCCGAAGACGCCGGCGTCGTTGCGGGCCAACGAGCGGACAAGTCTGGCTGTACTGAAGGCGATGTAATTACGACTTGCAGCGATCGAACCTATTATCCCCTCCTCTTCGGGGAAGGGGATAATATATCGCTTATCGCGGCAACGTCCGCTCGGTCTCGAGCATATAATCCCGGGTAATCGGCAATGTGTCGCGCCGGCGGATATACTGGATCTGATAATTGCACAAAGTGCCGTGGATGAAGGCCGCCCGTGCGCCGGCCAGATAGAAAGTCCACAGCCGGAAGAAGCGCTCGTCATAGAGATCGACGAGCGCATCATGCGCGGCGACGGTGCGGTCGTACCAGAGATCGAGCGTCTTCGCATAATGGAGCCGCAGCGTTTCGACGTCGGCAACGATCATGCGCGATTTCTCGCTGGCGGCGACGATTTCCGACAGGGCCGGATTATAGCCGCCTGGAAAGATATATTTGAGCGTGAAGGCGTCGGTGACCCCGGGGCCGCCAAGCCGGCCGATCGTGTGCAGCAGCATCACGCCGTCCTCAGCCAGCAATTCCCTGCATTTTCCGAAGAAGGTCGCATAATGCGGCGTTCCCACATGTTCGAACATGCCCACCGAAACGATGCGATCGAACCGGCCGGTGACCGCACGATAATCGATCAGTTCAAACTTCACGCGATCGGCGACGCCCGCCGCTTCCGCGCGTCGCCGCGCGACCTTCAGCTGCTCTTCGGACAAGGTAATCCCGAGCACATCGACATCGGCGACGCGATTCAGATAGAGCGCCATCCCGCCCCAGCCGCACCCGATGTCGAGCACGCGCTGCCCCGGCTTCAGATAAAGCTTGGCGGCGATATGCGCCTTCTTGTCGGCCTGCGCCTGTTCCAGGCTGTTGCCCGGATCGGTGAAATAGGCGCAGCTATATTGGCGATCGGCGTCGAGGAAGAGATCGTAAAGGCGGTCGCTCAGATCATAATGATGGGCGACGTTGCGTTTCGATCGCCGTTCCCAGTTGATCCGGTGGCTGGTCGCGCGCAGCAGGTTGCGGACCTGCTGGGGAAAGGTGGCGCGGAGTTGCGAGCGGCCATCTTCCCACTTGCCGTTTGCGCGGATCAGATCGATGAGGTCGCGAATGTCGCCCTGTTCGATCACCAGTCGCCCGTCGAGAAACGCCTCGGCTGCGTGGAGATTGGGATTGCGCGCGATATAATTGGGCACGCCGGCATCGGCGAAGCGAATTGCGACCGGCTTGATGGCGGGATCAGCCTGGCCATACGTCCGCGTCTGGCCATTGGCATAGGTGATCGTGATCAATCCGCGGCGCATGACGCGATCGGCGAACTTATTGAATAACCACATCTCAAATCCGTCCTTGAGCGCCGCGAATAAAAATAAAATTCGTCGACGATGCAAGGGTTAAGGAAGATTTTGCACAGACACTAGGGCGTTGCCGACGCTGGGCAAAAGCCGCGGCGCCGAAACAAGTTCCCAATGACGTCCATATTTATATGGCGGCTTAACCTGGGTTCAGCCGAGGGCGGCCTGCTTCTCGTCCGCCAGCCGATCGAGCTCGGCCCGGCTCTTCTTTTCGGCATTGGATTTGAGCTGCCCGCAAGCCGCCATGATATCGCGACCGCGCGGCGTGCGGACGGGCGCCGAAATCCCGGCCTTGAAGATGATATCCGAAAAGCGCGCGATCCGGTCGGGATCGGACGTCTCATAATCCGCACCGGGCCAGGGATTAAACGGGATGAGATTGACCTTGGCGGGCAGCTTGTACTTGCGCAGCAGGCGGACGAGTTCATGCGCCTGCTCGTCGCTGTCATTCTTGTCCTTCAGCATCACATATTCGAACGTGATGCGCCGCGCATTATTGGCGCCAGGATAGTCGGCGCAGGCCTGCAGCAGTTCTTCGATGCCATATTTGCGGTTGAGCGGGACGACCTCGTCACGCACCTCTTTCGTCACGGCGTGCAGCGACACGGCCAGGTTCACACCGATTTCATCCCCTGCCCGCGCCATCATCGGCACGACGCCGGAGGTGCTGAGCGTGATACGCCGTTTCGACAGCGCCAGCCCATCGCCATCCATCACCAGCTTCAGCGCATCGCGGACATTGTCGAAATTATAGAGCGGCTCGCCCATGCCCATCATCACGATGTTGGTCAGCATCCGCCCTTCCGGCTGCGACGGCCATTCGCCGAGCGAATCGCGTGTCAGCATCACCTGCCCGACGATTTCCGCCGGCGTCAGGTTGCGGACCAGCCGCATCGTCCCGGTATAGCAGAATCGGCAATTGAGCGTGCAGCCAACCTGACTCGATACGCACAATGTCCCGCGATCGGCATCGGGGATGAACACCATTTCATAATCCTGGCCATCATCGGTGCGCAGCAGCCATTTGCGGGTGCCGTCGCTGGAGACATGCGCCTCCATGACTTCGGGCCGCGACACGACAAAGCGCTGTTCCAGCCAGACGCGCATGTCCTTGGCGATGTCGGTCATCAGCGCGAAATCGGTCGCTCCACGATTGTAGATCCAGTGAAACAGCTGTTTCGCGCGCAGCTTGGCCTGCTTCGGCTCGAGCTGCGCCGTCTCCAGCGCGAGGCGCAGATCGTTGCGCGACAGGCCCAGCAGATCGATGCGGCCATCGGCGCGCGGCACGCAGGTGCGCGGCACAGGCACAGGATCGGTATGGCCGGCAATCGGCATATTCAGCGGCAGCGGATGATTCATCGCCGCCCCATAGCGGCAAATGGCCGGATTTTCCAGTTTTGTGCGGACGCCCCATTCTCCTCCACCCACCGCTCATCCTGAGTAGCCGTTGAAGTCCTGAGCTTGTCGAAGGACGAAGCGGCGTATCGAAGGATTCTCAAGGCTCCTTCGATACGGGTCTTCGACAAGCTCAGCCCCTCCTCAGGATGAATGGTGGGGATAGACGACCGGTATGGAATAGGAGCCGGTTTACCGCCGCGCGCACCCCAACGCCGCGGCGTCGATCGCGGTCGCCGCCCCTTTCAGCAGATAGCCGTCCGATCGATCCCGCCCATCGGCCGATACCCAGGCGATCCGCATCGAATTGCCGCCACGCATCGCCGCGATGATCGCGGCGTCGCCTTGCGGATTGGGCGCCCAGGCATCGACGCTGGCCGCAACCAGCGGAAAGCTCTTGTCGCCGAAGATCAGCCGGATCGGGCCTCCCGGCGCACGCGGTTCGCGCAATCGAAAATGGACCTGACCATTGATTCGCTGGGTGGGCCAGATCCCGATCGCCGCGAAGCTGCGCCACGTCCCGCTTTGCCGGCCTTCGGGCGTGGCGATGGCATAGCAATGCAGCGGATTCGCATCGCGAAAGGCGCCCCATGACGAAAAAATTCCCAGGGCAACCCGATTGGCGGGCGCGGCCGCGATCACCCCCGACAGGCAAAGCAGCCAGCAAATCCGGAGGCCTTTGGCGATCACCGGCGATCCTGCGTGCGTGGTAAAAATACAACAATTTCCTTTGTTTATCTGAGGTTCATGCAACCGATCCCGTTCTGGTGCACTTGGCCTCCCACGTCTCCACTCCTTTTCAGGAGACGGATTTTAATGGAGTTTATTTATGCGTAGCATGTTTGTCGCCGCCTTGTTGGCTGCTGCCGTCGCGACCCCCGCTCTGGCCCAGGATGGCGCACCGCCGTTCACCGGATTCCATGTCGACGGTCTCGCCGGCTGGGACAGATTGCAGGCAAAAAACAGCGGCCATGACGACGGCGTCCTCTACGGTGTTGGCGGTGGTTATGATATGCAGTCGGGCAAGGCCCTGTTCGGTATCGAGGCGGAAGCTTCGGATTCGACCGGCAAGGCCTGTGTCGGTTCCGCCACCGCCGCCGATCCGCGCCTGTGCGCCAAGGCCGGCCGCGACCTCTATATCGGCGGTCGCGTTGGCACCACCATCGGCGATGGCCGCACCCTGCTCTATGCCAAGGCCGGCTATACCAATGCCCGCGAAAAGCTGACGCAGGACAATGGCGCGGGTCAGGTTACGCTGGCCAGCCAGAATCTGGATGGCGTCCGGGTCGGCGCCGGTGCCGAATATTCGGTGGGGCCGAACAGCTTCATCAAGACCGAATATCGCTATTCCAACTATCAGGATGGCATTTCGCGGCATCAGGTGGTCGCGGGCTTCGGTTTCCGCTTCCGCTAAAACCATCCGATTCAGCGAGGCCGCTCAGCCTCGCTGGACCGAATATGACGAGAAAGGCCGGGATCCGTCCCGGCCTTTCCTTTTTATCCCCATCCTTTTGTGCTTTGGTACTGGCGAGGGCGCAAAGCCGCGTTATAACACTTTACCATTTTCGGCTGAGGATTTCGGGGCACGCAATGAAGGCAACCATCGAACGGGCGACACTGCTGAAGAGCCTGAGCCATGTACAATCGGTGGTGGAGCGCCGGAATACCATTCCGATCCTGTCCAACGTCCTGATCGAGGCTGCCGCCGACGGCACGCTGAAGCTGATGGCGACCGATCTCGATCTGCAGATCGTCGAAGTCGTTTCGGCCGCAATCGATCAGCCGGGCGCGATCACGGTTTCCGCCCACACGTTGTTCGATATCGCCCGCAAGCTGCCCGAAGGCAGCCAGGTCCAGTTGACCGCTGCCGACGGCAAGATGCTGGTTGTGGCGGGGCGCGCGCGGTTCAACCTGCAGACCTTGCCCAAGGACGATTTCCCGATGATCGCGGAAGGCGATCTGCCGACGAAGTTCGAACTGCCGGCCGAAACGCTCAAGCAGATCATCGACAAGACGCGCTTCGCCATCTCGACCGAGGAAACCCGTTATTATCTGAACGGCATTTTCCTGCACGTGCAGGACGATGGCCAGCCGGTGCTCAAGGCCGCCGCCACCGACGGCCACCGCCTGGCACGCGTCACGGTCGCCCGACCGGATGGCGCCGAAGGCATGCCGGACATCATCATCCCGCGCAAATGCGTGGCCGAGCTGCGCAAGCTGCTCGATGAGGTCGACGGCAGCGTCGAACTCTCGCTTTCCTCCACCAAGGTCCGTTTCGGCCTGGGCACCGCAATCCTCACCTCCAAGCTGATCGACGGAACCTTCCCGGATTATAGCCGCGTCATCCCCACTGGGAACGACAAACTGCTGAAGATCGACCCGAAGAGCTTCATGGAAGGCGTCGACCGCGTCGCCACGATCGCGTCCGAAAAAACCCGTGCAGTCAAGATGGCGCTGGACCGCGACAAGATCACCCTGTCGGTGACCAGCCCGGAAAACGGCACCGCCGCCGAAGAGGTTTCAGGCGACTATACGTCGCCAGGCTTCGAAATCGGCTTCAATGCGCGCTATCTTATGGACATTCTCGCCCAGATCGACGGCGACAGCGTCGAGGTCCATCTCGCCGACGCGGCCGCGCCGACATTGATCCGCGAAAATGAAAAGGCCCCGGCCCTCTACGTCCTGATGCCAATGCGGGTGTGAGCCCGACGCCGGCTCACTTGGTGTAAGGCACGAACTTGCCGAGGCCGCAGGACCCATATTCCATCGCCGGCCCCTGCATATCGACCACCCGAACGATATCGAGATCGCACAACTCGCTCATCGTTAGATGCGTGACCAATGTGCGCTGGGGCTGGAGGGCCGGGCAAGAGCCGCCGTCGGGCCGGTTCACATACCAGAGCCTGTTCGACACCTTATAGATGATCGCCGTCTGATCGACGATGGTGCTCGAACTGACCCTCGGCAGGCTCAGACAGTTGACCGGCTTCCCGGCCATCCGCCCTTCCAGCAGTTTCGCAGCCTTGGCCGACAGGGGCGGTTCGGGACGATCGGCCGCTGCGGCGGAACCGATCACAAGCATGAATCCAACGGCATATAATGCGAGTCGCGCGGCTGACATCAGGCCCTCCTGCGGTTGCGCCACTTTGCGTGGCCTATAGGAGCATACGCCTTTTTCGCGAGGACCTCAAAGCCCTCCTGCCCTGAAGACAGAGCCCAAATTCATTCAGGAAGCAGGAGCGCTTACGGCAGAGACATCGTCATGCGATCGCCCTGCCCTGAACGCGGCGAAGTGCTTCAGCCTCAACCCTTGAAAACATCCTTCGCGGCGCGCCGCTCCGCCAGTTCGGCCACGCTCCCCGCGCGCATGAAGGGATTGGTTTCCCGTTCCAGCGCGATGGTCGTCGGCACCGTCGCCTCCCCGATCGCACGCGCCGCATCGACCTCGCGCATACGCGCGGCGATCGCCGCGTTTTCCGGCTCCGCGACCAGGGCATATCGCCCGTTGCTCTGCGTATATTCGTGCGCGCAATAAACGCGGGTTTCGGATGGAAGCGCGGCGAGGCGCGCCATGTTGCCGAACATCTGCTCGGCAGTGCCCTCGAACAGCCGGCCGCACCCCATGGCGAACAATGTGTCACCGACAAAGACGACGCCTTCATCCGGCATATAATAAGCGATGTGCCCGGCGGTGTGGGCCGGCACGTCGATCACCTGTGCCGCCAGTCCACCGATATGGACAAAATCACCCTCCGCCACCTGCTCGTCGAGCGTCGGAATTTTTGCGGCCTCGGCCCTGGGGCCAGTGATCTTGCAGCCTGTCGCCGCCTTGATCGCTTCGTTGCCGCCGATATGGTCGGGATGCCAGTGCGTGTTCCAGATCTGCGTGATTCGCCAGCCGCGCGCATCCGCTGCAGCCAACACGGGATCGGCGAGCGCAGGGTCGATCACCACCGTTTCATTCGACGCCGGATCGTGCACCAGCCACACATAATTGTCGCTGAGCACGGGCACGCACATTATGTCGACCGCCATTACCAGCTGCCCGTATTCGGCATCGAAAGCCATGGTTCAGCGGGTTCGAGATGACCGTCCTGCAGCAACTCGATGGAGATATTGTCGGGGGTGCGGACGAACGCCATATGGCCATCGCGGGGCGGGCGGTTGATCGTGTATCCCGCCTCCATCAGCCGCTGGCAGGTCTCATAGATATTCTCGACGCGATAGGCGAGATGCCCGAAATTGCGGCCGCCGTCATAGCCGGCCTCGCCCCAGTTATGGGTGAGTTCGACCTGTGCCTGCTCATCGCCCGGCGCCGCCAGGAAGATCAGCGTGTAGCGTCCCTTTTCATTATCCATGCGCCGGATCTCGCGCAGGCCGAGCAGATCGAAGAAGCGCAGCGTCGCGTCCGGATCGGAAACGCGGATCATGGTGTGGAGATATTTCATGCCGCGAATGTAGGATGCCCGCGCACGGATGGAAAGACGTCAGGGTTTGGCCGCATCACCCCCGCCGCGCAACGCCAGGGCAGCCGCCTGGCCGGCGTCGCTTTGAGGATCGAGCTGCGCCGCCCGCGTCCACGCCGCTTTGGCGTCATCCATCTGCCCGCCCGCGGCGGCGATATTGCCGCCCTCATAGGCCACGGCAGCATCACGGGGGGCGAGCCTCGCCGCCTCGCGAATCGCATTCAGCGCTGCCGGCAGATCCTTCTGCTTGCGCGCGAGGTTCGCGGTCAGCAGCCAGCCGAGCGGATCGCGCGGCACCAGCCGCGTCGCTTCCGCCAGGTCGGCCCGCGCACCGGCAAGATCGGCGGCCGCGACACCGGCGCGGGCGCGATCCAGATGCACTTCGCCCTTCATCTCGTTGGACAGGCCCGGCAGGCCCAGCGCACGATCGAATGCCTTGCGCGCCCGCGCCGCCTCGTCCCCGGCCAGCGCGGCATTGCCCGCCTGCATCCACAAAGCGGCGGCGACCGGCTTGTGGTCGAGCTCGGCGGCTCGCCCGGCCTGCTCGAACGCGTCGGCGGCGGGCGCCCATTTTTCCTGCGCCGCGAGCGCCAGCGCCAGGCACTGCCGCGCATCCGCCCCACCGCCGGCTTTCGCCCAGTCGTTGGCCTCCGCTTCGGCCTGCGGCGGATTCTGCTTGAGCAAGGCCGCACAGGTCGCGGCATGATCGATCGGCAGATCGGCCACATAAGGCGCGACATGGCGATGGGCGACCGCATCGGCCTCGGGGCCCGGCGCACCGACCGCAACGCCGGCGGCAACGAACAGAAACAGCATCACGACTCCACCAATGCAGCGACGGTCGCGAGCAGCAGCGCGATATCGCCCGCCCGCGACAGCCGATGATCGCCATCCTTGACCAGGATCGTCTGCACATCCGCTGAACGGAGTGCACGCGACAGCCGCAGCGCCACGGATACGGGCACCGTCTCGTCGCGCTGCCCCTGCAGCAGGCGTACCGGGCAATCGAGCGCGATGCCGGTATCGAGCAGCAGATTGCGTCCACCCGATTCCCAGAATCCCAGGGTGGTGACGTAAGGATCGTCCCCATATTCGGTCGGTTCCGCGATCCGGCGATTGGCTTTCAGATAGGTGACGACGTCGTCCGAAAAGCCCCAATCGGTGAAATCGGGCGCCGCTGCGATCCCGACAATCGCCTGCACGCGATCCTTCAGCCTCAGCGCGACGAGCAGGGCCAGCCAACCGCCCATCGAAGAACCAACCAGCAGCAAAGGCCCCACGGGCGCAAGGGCGTCGATCGCATCCAGCACATCGTCCCGCCAGATATCCAGCGTCCCCTCCTCGAACGCGCCCTCACTCGCACCGCAGCCCGTATAATCGAGCCGCAGCATCGCCCGCCCCTCACGGCCGGCCCAGCCATCGAGCGCGGTCGCCTTGTCGCCGGTCATGTCGGACATATAGCCGGGCAGGAAGATGATCGTCGGCCCTCGGCCCGGGCGGAAACTATACGCCAGAGCGGGCTTATCGGGTCGGGGGAGGAGGGCGGTCATGGCGTGGCAATAGCGCATTGGCGGCCATCAGCGGAAGCTTTACCTATGCAGGCATCGCCTGATCCGGCTTGACTCGATCCGGCCGCGCCACCAAGGCTCGCTCCCCTTCCTTCTTCATAAACAGGCTCTTTTCCCGTGTCCGACGCAGACCTTATCTCGATCACGCTTCCCGACGGCTCCGTGCGCGAAGTGAAGACCGGGACGACGGCCGGCGAGATTGCCGCCGCGATCGGTCCGGGTCTGGCGAAGGCGGCTATCGCCGCGCGCATCGATGGCGAGTTGCGCGATCTCGATCGCCCGATCGAAAGCGATGCTCAACTGGCGCTGGTGACGAACCGGGACGAGGCCGACGCGCTCGAACTCGCGCGGCACGACTATGCGCATATCCTGGCCGAAGCGGTGCAGAGCCTGTTTCCCGGCACGCAGATCACGTTCGGCCCGTCGACCAATGACGGCTTCTATTACGACTTTGCGCCGAAGGATCGGCCCTTCACCGAGGAGGATCTGCCCGCCATCGAAGCCGAGATGCGCAGGATCATCGCCGCCAATAAGCCGCTGAAGCGCGAAGTGTGGAGCCGCGCGGACCTGATCGCGCGCTGGACCGCAGAGGGCGAGAGTTTCAAGGCCGAATGGGCGGCTGAACTGCCGGGCGACGAGCCACTGACCGTCTATTGGTCGGGCGGCGACTGGCTCGACATGTGCCGCGGGCCGCATCTGCCCTCCACCGGCAAGCTCGATCCGCAGGCGTTCAAGCTGACGCGCGTTTCGGGCGCTTACTGGCGCGGTGACCAGAGCAATGCGATGCTGAGCCGTATCTACGGCACCGGCTGGCTCAACAAGAAGCAACTCGACGCGCACCTGCTGATGCTCGAGGAGGCCGCCAGGCGCGACCATCGCAAGCTCGCGCAGGAGATGGATCTGTTCCATCTCCAGTCGGAGGCGCAGGGATCGGTGTTCTGGCATCCCAAGGGCTTCCGGCTGTGGCGGGCGCTGGAGGCTTATATGCGCCGGCGCCTGGACGCTGCCGACTATCTCGAGGTCAAGACCCCGCAACTGATGGATGCCCGTCAGTGGGAGCAATCCGGCCACTGGGGCAAATATCGCGAGAACATGTTCGTCGTCCCTGATGAAATCCCGAATATCGAGGAAGACGGGCCGGTGCTGAAGGGCGAAGGCGACCTGATGGCGCTGAAGCCGATGAACTGCCCGGCGCACGTCCTGATCTTCAAGCAGGGTATAAAAAGCTATCGCGACCTGCCGATCCGCATGGCCGAATTCGGCTGCTGCCACCGCAACGAGCCGCACGGCGCGCTGCACGGCATCATGCGCGTGCGCCAGTTCACCCAGGACGACGCCCATATCTTCGTGCGCGAGGACCAGCTGGTCGAGGAAGTGCGCCAATTCTGCGAATTGCTCGATCTTGTCTATCGCGATCTCGGCTTCGAGGATTATGCGGTCAAGCTGGCGCTTCGGCCCGAGAAGCGCTTCGGCTCCGACGAGATGTGGGACAAGGCGGAGCGGGAACTGCGCGAAGCCGTTCTCGCCTCGAACCTCAGCGACTCGATCAAGGCGAATTTCGAGGAGCTGCCGGGCGAAGGTGCCTTCTATGCGCCGAAGCTCGAATTTCACCTGACCGACGCGATCGGACGCACCTGGCAGGTCGGCACGATCCAGTCCGACCGGGTGCTGCCCGAGCGACTCGACGCGTCCTATGTCGGCGACGATGGCGAGCGGCATCGACCGGTCATGCTCCATCGCGCGATCCTGGGAACGTTCGAACGCTTCATCGGAATCCTGATCGAACATCACGCCGGCCGCTTCCCGATGTGGCTCGCCCCTGTGCAGGCGGTGGTCGCGACGATCGTGTCCGACGGCGACGATTATGCGAAGCAGGTGCTGGCCAAGCTGGAAGCCGCAGGCCTTCGCGCCGAGATCGATCTGCGCAACGAGAAGATCAATTACAAGGTCCGCGAGCATTCGCTGGCCAAGGTTCCCGCCCTGCTGGTGATCGGCAAGCGCGAGGCCGAGGAAGGCACCGTCGCCGTCCGGCGCCTGGGCGAACAGCAGCAGAAGCTGTTGTCCCTCGACGAAGCGATCGCCGCTCTTGTTGCAGAAGCGACACCCCCGGATTTGGTCTCTTTATAGAAAGACGGTGCCGCCGGATTGAGCCTCGCTGAATCCCAAAAACAAACGCCTTTGCGCATCTTCCAAATTGGTGCGCAAAGGCCTATATCGCGCGCTTGATCGAAGCCACAGGAGACATTGCTATACGTCCGCCCATGACCCGGCGTCCCTTGGGACAGCCGCCTATGCCATTGAATGGCCCCCGCTATAATGAGTTCATCGTGTCGCCCAAAGTGCGCGTGATCGATGAAAATGGCGAGAATCTGGGCGTAATGTACACGCGCGAAGCGATGGAGCAGGCCAATGAGGCCGGGCTCGATCTGGTCGAAGTGTCGCCGAACGCCGATCCGCCCGTCGCCAAGTTCCTGGATGTCGGCAAGTTCAAATATGAGGCCCAGAAAAAGGCCAACCTCGCCCGCAAGAGCCAGAAGACGCAGGAGATCAAGGAGATCAAGATGCGTCCGAACATCGACGATCATGATTATGATACGAAGATGAAGAAGATCAACGAGTTCATCGACGATGGCGACAAGGTGAAGGTCACCCTGCGCTTCCGCGGCCGCGAACTTGCCCATGGCCAGCTGGGCATGCAGGTGCTGCAGCGCGTGCAGGCCGACATGGCGGAAACCGCCAAGGTCGAACAGTTCCCGCGCATGGAAGGCCGCCAGATGCTGATGGTGCTGGCGCCGAAATGATGTCGTAGAGATCCGGGCCACCGCCCGGATCAATATCGCCATTTTCAAAAATGATGCCCCGCATTATCCTGGCGTTGCAGGGAGGCGTGAGCATGGGTCGGGAAGCCGTAACGCAAGCCTTTATCGGGGACGAGAAGGGTGAGGTGCGGGCCTTGCTGGAAAGGGGAGAACTGATCCTGCGCGGTGCCATCCGCCGTCGCTTTCCCCGAGATCAGCTGAACCAGGTGCGCATTGATGGCGAGACGCTTCGCTTCGTTTGCGGAAGCGAGGAAGTCGCCCTGAATTTGGGTGCGAACATCGCCGAAAAATGGGCGAAGGCTATCGCCACGCCGCCGCCCAGCCTGCGCGCGAAACTTGGCCTGGCCCCGGGCATGACGGCCATTCGGATCGGTGTCTTCGATGACACGGCACTTGCCGAAGCGATCGAAGATGCCCTGATCGACGATGTCGCGCAGGCGGACATGATCATCGCCTGCGTCGAAGGGCCAGTGGAGCTCGATCGCGCGCTGGCCGCCCATGCAAGACAGCCCGGTGCGCCGATATGGGCGATTTATCCCAAGGGCAAAGGCGTCGCCTTCGGGGATGGTGAGATCCGCATGACATTGCGAGCTGAGGGATATCGCGACACCAAGTCCTGCGCCGTATCCGATCGTTTGACCGCAACGCGCTACGGGAAACCCGTTTAGGCGTCGGCAGGCTCCCATAATTCAATGACATTGCCTTCGGGATCGTGGATGCGCGCGAAGCGGCCGGTTTCGGGGGAATCCCATTCGGCGCGCGTCTCGATCGCGATATCGGCCGCCTTCAGCGATGCCAGCAAATCACCGAGCCCTTCGACGCGCAGGTTGATCATGAACTGGCGGTCCGCCGGAAAATAATCGGTGTCCTGCTTGAACGGCGCGAACACCACGGGCCCGGCGCCGACCTGCCAGAACCATTCCGATGGATCGCCTTCCCCCGATGCATTGCAGCCGGCGCCTACACCAAGGTGACGGATATACCAGGCGCCGAGCGCTTCCGGATCGCGTGCGCGGAAGAACAAACCCCCTATTCCGACAACGCCCATATCCGGATCCTTTCGATCAAGCCGCCTTCTTCGCCTTCATGCCCCCGGCCGCTTCCAGCAGCAAGCGCTCGAGCGTCTTGACCCGGGTCGGGCTGGTGATCTTGTCGCCGGTCAGATCGGTGACGTAGAAGACGTCGACCGCGCGCTCGCCATAGGTCGCGATATGCGCGCTGTGGATCGTCACTTTCGCCTGGAACTGCGCCAGCGCCAGCGCATTCAGCAGCGCCGGACGGTCGCGGGCGTTGACTTCGACCACCGTATAGCGGTTCGACGCGCCGTTATCGATCAGCACGTTGGGCTCGATCGTGAAGGCGTCGGCGCGCGGGCGCGACAGCGGGCGGGCGGCGAGGCGGTCGGCCATCCGCGATCGGTTGGCGAGCGCATCCTCGATCGTGACGGCCAAACGCCGCATCCGATCCTCATCCTCGAACGGCTGGCCGTAAGGGTCCTGAATCAGCAGATTGTCGATCGCCATGCCGTCGCGGCTGGTGTGAATACGCGCATCGATGATGCTGCCGCCGGCGAGATGAATCGCGCCGGCGATTCGGTAGAACAGGCCCGGGTGATCGCCCGCATAGATGGTGATCAGCGTCGCGCCACGGTCGGGATCGGGAGTGGCGACGATGGACAGCGGTTTCGCGGCTTCGTCCGCCGCCGCGATCAGCCGCGCATTCTGTTCGAGGATGTCGATGGCTTCGGCAACCCAATAGCTTTCGGGAAGGCGCGCGGCATGCAGCGCGAAGCGGTCCTCCGGCCAACCAAGCCGTTCGGCGAGCTGGCGCTGCTTGACGGCAACCTTTTCCTTGCGGCCGGTCTGCTTGTGACCCAGCCGCAGCACCTCTTCCGCCGATGAGTAGAGATCGCCCAGCAACTGCCGCTTCCAGCTGTTCCAGACGCCGGGGCCGACCGCGCGAATATCCACCACCGTCAGGCACATCAGCAGGCGCAGGCGTTCCGGGCTCTGCACCTTCTCGACGAAATCGAGCACCGTCTTGAAATCCGAAAGATCGCGTTTGAAGGCGGTGTCGGACATGATCAGATGGTTGCGCACGAGCCAGGCGACCGTTTCCGTCTCGGCCGGGCTCATGCCGAAGCGCGGGCAGAGTTTCTCCGCGACCTCGGCCCCGAGCACGCTGTGGTCGCCGCCGCGACCCTTGGCGATATCGTGCAGCAGGATCGATACGTAGAGCACGCGGCGCGATACGATCCGGTGGATCACCGTCGTCGCGACCGGATGGTCTTCCTTCAATTCGCCCTTTTCGATCTTGGCCATCAGCCCGATCGCGCGGATGGAATGTTCGTCGACCGTATAATGGTGATACATGTCGAACTGCATCTGCGCGACGACGCGGCCGAAATCGGGCACGAAGCGGCCGAAGACATCGGCCTCGTTCATCCAGCGCAGCACCGTTTCGGGATCGTTGTGCGACGTCAGCACGCCGATGAACATCGCATTGGCGGCCTTGTCGCGGCGCACCTCATTGTCGATGAGCTTTGCGTCGCGGCTGGCGGCGCGCATCGCCAGCGGATGGATTTCCAGGCCATGCTTGTCGGCGAGCGCGAACAGCTGGATCAGCCGCACGGGATCCTGTGCGAAAAAATCGTCGGACGGAATGGCCAGCCGCCCGCGATCGAGGACGAAGCCCTCGAGCTTGGTCGGCTTGCGCCGCAGCGACGGCAGGCCGAACCGCCGGCCCCTGGTCGCGAACGTCTCGTCGAGATGCGCAAGGAAGAGAGCCGTCAAATCGCCGACCTGCTTCGCGGTCAGGAAGTAATGCTGCATGAAGCGCTCGACCGCCGATCGGCCGGGCCGCTCATTATACCGCATTCGCTGCGCGATTTCGGGCTGAAGATCGAAGGTCAGCCGCTCCTCGGCGCGGCCCGCCACGATGTGGAGATGGCAACGCACCGCCCACAGGAAATTTTCCGCCTTCTGGAACTGGCGCAGTTCGGCTCTGGTGAGCAGGCCCTTTTCGACCAGTTCCGGCACGGAATGGACCTGATGGACATATTTGCCGATCCAGAAGAGCGTATGGAGATCACGAAGGCCGCCCTTCCCCTCCTTCAGATTGGGTTCGACCACATAGCGGCTGTCCCCCATCTTGCGGTGACGCTCATTGCGTTCGGCCAATTTCTCGGCGACGAACGTGCGCGCGGTCCCCGACACGACCTCGCGCTCGAACTGGCGGGCAGCCTGATCATAGAGCGCCTCGTCACCCCAAACATACCGCCCTTCGAGCAGGGCGGTGCGGATCGTCAGATCGCTCTTCGCCATGCGCACCATTTCGTCGAGCGATCGGCTGGAATGGCCCACCTTCAGGCCAAGATCCCACATCGAATAGAGCATCGATTCGATTACCTGCTCGCTCCAGCTCGTTTGCTTCCACGGCGTCAGGAAGGCGATGTCGACATCCGAGTGCAGCGCCATCTCGCCGCGCCCATAGCCGCCGACGGCCATCAGCGTCATGCGCTCGCCGGCGCTGGGGTTGCTGTTGCGATAGAGACGTTCGGTGGTGAAATCGAAGATCAGCCGGACGATCTGATCGGTCAGGAATGCATAAGCCGCCGCGGTTTCATTACCGCGCGTCGGCGCCGACATCAGCCGCCGGCCGATTTCGACACGTCCTTCATCGAGCGCCGCCTTCAATATGAGCGTCGCTTCCTTGCGCAGCACGGATGCATCGGCACATTCCGGCATCAATTCGGCAAGCGCGTCGGCAAGCGCCCGGCGATCGATGATCGCACGGCGTTGCGGCAGGGTCTCGAAACGGGTGGCCATGCCGCCACATAGGCATGAAAGGGTTAAAGAGCTAGCGCGCGATCGCCCGCCCCATCGCGAGCGTGGCAAAAAGTCCGTCCGTGATCCGGTCTTTGCTGCGTGCAATGATGCGCGGCGCGATCGGCCGTTTATCAGGCCTCGGGGGTTTTCCCCTCCGCTTCCGCCGCCACCCTTTTGAGGTAGTAGAGGAGGTCGAGCGCCTCCCGGGGGCTGAGCGCGTCGGCATCGATCGCGCCGAGTTCGGCGCGCAACGGATCCGGCGCGGCCTCCTTCGCCGCAGCGGCCGCCGCCGCAAACAGGGGCAGATCGTCGAGCCCGGCCGCGAGCCCACCCGTCGCCGCCCGGCCGGCCTCCAGGCGCTTGAGCACATCGCGCGCGCGCGCCAGCACCGGCGGCGGCAAGCCTGCCAACTTGGCGACCGCGATGCCGTAGCTGCGATCGGCAGGCCCATCGGCAAGTTCGTGGAGCAGCACCAGTTCGCCCTTATATTCGCGTGCCCGGACATGGTGCAGCGACAATGCGTCAAGCCGCTCGGCCAACCGGGTCAACTCATGATAATGCGTCGCGAACAGGCAGCGGCAGCGGTTCATGTCATGCACCGCTTCCACCACCGCCCAGGCGATGGCGAGACCGTCATAAGTCGATGTCCCGCGCCCGACCTCGTCGAGGATGACAAAACTCCGTTCGGTCGCCTGCGCCAATATTGCTGCGGTCTCAACCATCTCGACCATGAAGGTCGAACGGCCGCGTGCCAGATTGTCGGACGCGCCGACGCGGCTGAACAGCCGATCGACGATGCCCAGGGTCGCGCTCTGCGCAGGCACCGGACTGCCCGCCTGCGCCAGGATCGCGATCGCAGCATTCTGCCGCAGGAAAGTGGACTTGCCGCCCATGTTCGGGCCGGTGACCAGCCACAGCCGCCGGTCCTCGGACAGGCAGCAATCGTTCGAAACGAAACGCCCGCCCTGCGCCGCCACCGCAGCCTCGACCACCGGATGGCGGCCGCCGCGCACATCGAAGCAAGCATGATTTTCGAAATGCGGCCGGGTCCAGCCGCCTTCCACCGCGCGGTCGGCCAGCGCCGATGCGACGTCGAGCCGCGCCAGTGCATCGGCGGTGACGACGATTTCCGCCTTGCGGGCGAGCGTCGCCGCAATCAGTTCCTCGAGATGCGCTGCCTCCGCCGCCAGCGCATGCGCGCCCGACTGGCCGACGCGCATCGCCTGCTCATGCAGATCGGGCGCATTGAAGCGCACGACGCCCGCCAGCGTCTGGCGATGGGTAAAACCCGAATCGACCGCCATCAGCGGATCGGCATGTTTGGCCTGCACTTCGATATGATAGCCGAGCACGCCATTGTGCCGGATGCGCAGCGACGCGACGCCGGTCTGCTGGCGGTATTGCGCTTCGAGCGCCGCGATGGCGCGGCGACCCTCCCCGCCCTGACCGCGCAACATATCAAGCGCGGCGTCATACCCTTCGGCGATATAGCCGCCCTGTGCGCTGTCGATCGGCGGCATTTCGATCAGCGCGCGCTTCAGCAGGCCGATGAGGTCGCCATGGCCGAGAAAGGCCGGCATCAGCTGCTGCAACAAGGGTGGGGGGCTATCGATTCGCTGCAACATATCCTGCAGCAATTCACCCTGGGCGAGGCCATCGCGCAGCTGGCCGAGATCGCGCGGGCCGCCCCGGCCCGCCACCAGCCGTCCGAGTGCACGCCCAACATCCGGCAATGCTTTCAGGGTCGATCGCATGCGTTCGCGCAACCCGCTGTCCGCCTCGAACAAGCCGACCAGGTCGAGCCGCGCTTCGATCGCCTTGCGGTCGGTGAGCGGCGCGGACAGATCCGCCGCCAGCAGGCGCGCGCCCGCGCCCGTGACGGTGCGATCGACCGAATCGAGCAGGCTCCCCTTGCGCGTTCCGGTTTGCGTCTGGGTGATTTCCAGGCTCTCGCGGGTGGCCGCGTCGATCATCATATGATCATCCACCACGCGGCGGCGTGGCGGCTGCAGGAAGGGGAGCTTGCCCTGGCCCGCGCGATCCAGATAAGCGATCAGCGCAGCCGCGGCGGCCAGTTCGGCGCGCCCGAATCCGCCAAAGCCGTCCAGCGTCGCAACCCCGAACAGCGTCTTGAGCCGCGCCTCGCCCCTCATGCTGTCGAAATGCTCGTGCGGCCAGGGTTGCGCACCCGCCGGCGCTTCCTGCAGGTCCTCCGCACAGACGAGTTCCGCCGGATCGAGCCGGGCCAGTTCCGCATCCAGCGCCGACGGTGCGAGCGCCACGATCTCGAACCGGCCGGTCGAGATATCGGCGGCGGCAAGCCCCAGCCGCCGGTCCGCGCCCTGCCCCGCCGCGCCCACCGCGACCAGCCAGTTGGCGGCGCGCGCGTCAAGCAGCGCCTCCTCGGTCAGCGTTCCCGCGGTCACCACACGGACGATCGCGCGATCGACCAGCGCCTTCGATCCCATGCGCTTGCGCGCCTCGGCCGGACTTTCGGTCTGCTCGGCGATCGCGACGCGGTGCCCCGCCTTGATCAGCCGCGCGAGATACGCCTCCGCCGAATGCACCGGCACGCCGCACATCGGGATCGGCACGCCATCATGTTCGCCGCGCGCCGTCAGTGCGATATCGAGGCTGGTCGAGGCTATCTTTGCGTCCTCGAAGAACATCTCGAAGAAATCGCCCATCCGGTAGAAGAGCAGGCAATCGCTGGCGGCCGCCTTGAGCGCAAGATATTGCGCCATCATTGGTGTCGGAGCCGTCGCTTTCGCGGCCACATCGTTTTTCATACTTCGTGACATATTGGCGCTGATAGCGGCTTGTCGCGGCGTCAGCCATGCCCCAAAAGACCGCGACTCGTTTTAACGCAGGCATGCGGCAAAATGCACCGGGGGGACCGTCATGAGCAACGACAGCAAAATCCAGTTTTCCGATCGTGAGGCACTGCATTTCCATTCGACCGGCCGCCCCGGCAAGATCGAAATCATCGCGTCCAAGCCGATGGCGACCCAGCGCGATCTGAGCCTGGCCTATTCGCCCGGCGTCGCCGTTCCGGTGCGTGCGATCGCCGCCGATCCCGCGACGGCTTATGACTATACCGCCAAGGGCAATCTGGTCGCCGTCATCACCAACGGCACCGCCATCCTGGGGCTCGGCAATCTCGGCGCCCTCGCCTCCAAGCCGGTGATGGAGGGCAAGGCCGTCCTGTTCAAGCGCTTTGCCGACGTCGATTCGATCGATATCGAACTCGACACCGAAGATCCCGATGCCTTCATCGCCGCGGTGAAGCTGATGGAGCCCACGTTCGGCGGCATCAATCTGGAAGACATCAAGGCTCCCGAATGCTTCATCATCGAGCAGGCGCTCAAGGAAGCGATGAACATTCCGGTGATGCACGATGACCAGCACGGCACCGCGATCATCGCCGCGGCCGGCCTGATCAACGCCGCCTTCATCACCAAGCGCGACCTGAAGGACATGAGGGTCGTCGTGAACGGCGCGGGCGCCGCCGCGCTCGCCTGTACCGCGCTGATCAAGGCGGTCGGCGTTCCGCACGACAATGTCCTGCTGTGCGACTCCAAGGGCGTCGTCTATCAGGGCCGCACGGACGGCATGAATCAGTGGAAATCGGCGCACGCCGCCAAGACCGATCGCCGCACCCTGGCGGAAGCGCTCGATGGCGCGGACGTGTTCCTGGGCCTGTCGGTCAAGGGCGCGCTGACGCAGGACATGGTCAAGTCCATGGCGCCGCATCCGATCATCTTCGCGATGGCCAATCCCGATCCCGAGATCACGCCGCCCGACGCCCAGGCCGCCCGCCCTGATGCCATCGTAGCGACGGGCCGTTCGGACTATCCGAACCAGGTCAATAACGTGCTCGGCTTCCCGTTCATCTTCCGCGGCGCGCTCGACGTGCGCGCCTCGGCGATCAACGAAGAGATGAAGATCGCCGCCGCCCGTGCGCTGGCCGAACTGGCCCGCGAACAGGTGCCCGAAGAAGTCGCCGCCGCTTATGGCGGCGCGGCCCCGCGCTTCGGGCGCGATTACATCATTCCCGCGCCCTTCGATCCGCGCCTGATGGAAATCCTCCCGGCTGCTGTCGCGCAGGCCGCGATGGATACGGGGGTCGCCCGCAAGCCGATCCTCGACATGGCGGCCTACCGCGAAAGCCTGAAGGCGCGCCTCAACCCGACCACGTCGGTGCTGACGATGGCCTATGAGACCGCGCGGACCCATCCCAAGCGGGTCGTGTTCGCGGAGGCCGAGGAAGAGGTGGTGCTGCGCGCCGCAATCCAGTTCAAGAATGGCGGCTATGGCACGCCCGTCCTTGTCGGCCGCGACGACGTGCCGGACAAATTGCGCGAACTGGGCGTCGACGATCCCGAGAACTACGAACTGCACAATAGCCGCGTTTCGCCGCTGGTGCCGCAGATGGTCGACTATCTGTACGAGCGCCTGAAGCGTCGGGGCTATCTGCGCCGCGAGATCGAGGTGCTGGTCAACCAGGATCGCAACATTTTCGGCGCGCTGCTGCTCGCCCTGGGCGAAGCCGACGCCATGGTGACCGGCGTGACGCGCACCTACAGCCAGACCTTCCGCCAGATCCGCCGCGTGATCGATCCGGTGGAGGGCCACCGTCCGTGCGGCATCCATCTGTTCGTCGGGCAGAAGCATACCACCTTCATCGCCGACACGACCGTGAGCGAGCGGCCGAGCGCGATCGAACTCGCCGATATCGCGGAACAGACCGCCACCGTCGCCCGCCGCATGGGCCATGAGCCGCGTGTGGCCTTCATGTCCTATTCGACGTTCGGCAATCCCCCGGGCAGCTGGCTGGAAACCGTCCGCGGCGCGGTCGCGCTTCTCGACGAACGCGGCGCGAGCTTCGAATATGAAGGCGAAATGGCCCCGGATGCGGCGCTCAACGTCTCCATCATGCAGAATTATCCGTTCTGCCGCCTTTCGGGTGCGGCCAACGTCCTGATCATGCCGGGCCTGCAGTCCGCCAACATCTCCGCCAAGCTGCTGCGCGAACTGGGCCGCGGGACGATGATCGGCCCGATGCTCGTCGGCCTGGAAAAGCCGGTGCAGATCGCGACGATGTCGGCCAATGCATCCGAACTGCTTACGCTGGCAGTCCTGGCTGCGAGCGGCATCGCTAAGTAGGCCTTTTACTCCCCGTTTGCTTCGAGCGTAGGTTCGATCCTGTCGAAAACCGAAGTCGAGAAGAGTCCTCGACAGCCACGTCTCGACAGGCTCGAAGCTGCTCGAACCGAACGGATCGATATTTCGGGCCGTCGATATAACTCACCGATGCGCATTGTCCCGCGCCTCGGCCTTCATCCCTTCCACCAGCGCATCGACCGGCGTGAGCGCCGCCGGCAAGGCAAAGCGCGCCGCAGGAATGTCAATCGTCTCCACATGATCGAGGCGGAAGCGGCCGCTGATATCGATCGGTGTGCCCAGCGCGAAAATCTCCCGGGTTTCGCCGAGCAGTTCGGGGATCGCCGATCCCATCAGGACGGCGGCCGGTACCAGCGCCGCATTCATGAACTGTTCGAGCGCATGGCCGACCGGCGCGAGCGCGGGATCGGTGCTGATCACATAATCCATGGCCTTCGCCGGGTCGTCGCCGGCAAAGCCCGAAATATGATAGACGCGGCCCTTCCGTCCGCCGACGGTCTGTTCGCCGGCGGCGCTGGCCTGCAGCCGTTTGGGCAGGCCCGCCGATGAAGGATCGCGCAGCATGTCATGGAAGATCGGCGGCACGACCCGATCGATGGCCGCCCCGATATCCTCGATCCGCGCCACCATCGGCTTGCCCTGCTGATCGCCGACCACCAGGAATTTGCCATCGATCAGCAGACCGTAATCGCTGCTGTCCGCTTCCCCGATCCGCGCATCGCCATTATCGGCCACTTCGATGATGAGCTGCCTGGATTTCGACGCGTCGAAATAGACCGCGCGCAATCCGGCCTGGGCGCTTCCCGTCAGCGCCAGCGCCAGCAGCAGCGCCAAGGCCAATCGTCCAGATATGCGCATGCCTGTTTCTCCTTGCCGGTCTGATCCGTTGAGCACGGCACACGCTTTCCCTCAACGTCAAAATCCCGCAAGGAAGCGCATGGCCGTCACTCGCCTCGCCCTGACCGATTTCAGATCCTATGCTTCGGCGCTGATCACGCCCGGCCCCGGCTTCGTGGTGCTGACCGGCGAAAATGGCGCGGGCAAGACCAATGTGCTG
>Ga0207711_10001086_pt1 | contig 25962 bp, 23 predicted proteins | sample KBSS34metaG_FD_184401 | JGI IMG/M metagenome (GOLD analysis project Ga0207711, IMG submission 184401) | Switchgrass rhizosphere microbial communities from Kellogg Biological Station, Michigan, USA - KBS S3-4 metaG (SPAdes) (version 2) | ecosystem: Host-associated > Plants > Roots > Rhizosphere... | reverse complement strand
GGCAGCTGCCATGTTCGGGTAAGCTATTGCTAGCCCGGCAGCGACGAGTGTCTTCAGTGTCTTCATTTCAAACTCCGAACTTTGTTCGGAGCCTGGTTCGGCTATCGCTCTCGGGTTGATAGAGCATAGTCTACAAACGCACAACATGGATGTGCGCTTGCTCTGTATGTCACCGCGCTTTTCTATTGGGTTCCCCGCCTGTCGAACGGCCACAATGCTGCGTTGCTGCTATACCCAGAATCTACCAGCGCCATGTGGTGCGCGTCACATTGCACTGTGCATTCCGCAGCACAGTCTGCAACACATGGAGACACCGGCATCGTATTCGGAGGCGCTAGTACCCAGTCGAAAGGTTCCGCACGGCTGTGGAACTCAGAGTCCTTGTACCTAAGGAAGGAGGAGGGGGATCAAATTGGTCGGAAAGGAACGACCATGACACTCAACGCCAACAGACCATCCCAGGAACTCGTTGATATCGTCGCGACTCTCCGCGGCAATTGGCACGGCAGCTACGCGATGTGCCTGTGTCCGGCTCACGCAGATGGGGACCCTAGCCTCTCGCTCCGACAAGGTGATCGCGGGATCATCGTCCACTGCTTCGCCGGTTGCCAGCCTGACGACATCCTACGGGAACTGCGGCGGATTAAACCAGCGCTCGGTGCACCAATGCCGGAGTTCCGCCAGTCGATCGGCACCGGTAATGCGACGAGGATTTGGGAGCAGGGGATCGAGATCGCCGGAACCTTGGCGGAGCGTTACCTGCGATTGCGCAAGCTTCCAATCGATTTGGAGGATCTGCGGTTTCATCCGCGTTGCCCGCACAAGCCCAAGCCGCATACCGAGTTCAAGCCGGCGCTGCTGGTCGCCGTGCGAGAACGAATGCAGCTGACCGCGATCCAGCGGATCTTCCTCGATCCCGAGACGGGCTATCGCACCGAGAAGGTGATGCTCGGCAGGCCAGGGCAGGGGGCCTGGAGGCCGCGCCTGAATGGAGGCAAGACGCTGGCAATCGCTGAGGGCATGGAAGATGCCGCTGCGTTCACCGCCATGCATGACATCGTGTGTTGGGCCTCGCTCGGCAACGAACGCCTTTCGCTGCTGGCGATACCGGACGATCTCACCGAGCTCATCATCGCCGAGGACGACAACGCCGCGGGCAGGGCAGGGGCCCGCAAGGCCTGGGCCGCCTATCGGCGCGATGGGCTGAAGCTATCACGCAAGACTCCGCGACCTTTCGAGGATTGGGCCGAGGCGAACCTGAAGCGATAAAGAGGAGGGGGAGGCCTGGTGCTGCAATGGTCAGCATCAGGAGCTCACAAGTGACGGACCTCTTCGCGCATAAGGACGATCGCCGCACTGCTGCGATCTACAATGTCGCGCATCATATCGCCGCCGGCACCATAAACCGCAAAGTCCTGAACGCCGAGGCCTCGGCCCTGTTCGGAGGCACAAACGCCGAGGGTCGCTGGACCCAGCGCGACAGCTTCGAGTTGCTCGAGCAGGCGGTGACCCGGCACGCGCTCACGCTCCCACGGCCTGCCGATACCGCAGCGATCCCCTCCCTTTCGGAGCTTGTGAACGCTCTGCCGACGCAGACGGTGCGCAGCGAAGACCAGATCCGCTAGCAGCAGTTTTCGACGCCGCTCGATCTCGCCGGGCTCGTCGTGCTGCTCGCCCAGGTCAAGCAGAGCGACGTCGTGCTCGAACCAAGCGCGGGCCATGGAAGCCTTGTCGCGCTACTTCCGGACGTCAAGTCGCTGTGCCTCAACGAGCTCGATCCCAAGCGCCGCGAGGCTCTGCAGGTTCTGTTCCCCGCAGCCACGATCAGCGGTCACGATGCCGGCCTGCTCGGCGCCACGCTTGAGCCCGGCTATACTCCCTCGCTTATCCTGATGAACCCACCATTCTCGCGATCCGAGGGCAGGGGGGCGACCAGTTCGCGGCCGTGCGCCACTTGCGATCGGCGCTCTCGCGCCTGGCTCATGGCGGCCGCGTGGTTGCGATCATGCCCGACTGGTTCACGACCAACGCGGCCATGGGCAAGACCTACGATGCCACACTCACCGGCTGCAGCGTCGTCGGATCCTACCGGCTCGACAAATGCTACCAAAAGCAGGGCACGAGTGTCGCTGTGCGGATCTACGTGATCGACAAGAAGCCCGGGCACGCACGGCCGAGCGTGATAGCTCGCGACAGCGTGGCGCAGCTGCTCGACGTCGTCACGATCGTGCCCCGGTCGTCTGTCAGCCAGGTGCGCAAGCCGACGGTAACGGGATCCTCCAAGCCCAGCTTGTTCAAGGCGATGCGCTCGAACCGCAAGGCGGCGCCTGTCGCGATGATCGCGCCCAAGCGCAACGACGTTCTTCCCGTGCGCTTCACCGCGCTTGAGGTGCCGCGCCCACTCGGCGAACAGGTCGGCGTCTATCTGCCCTACCGGCCAAGCCGCATCGACCTCCACGATGCCGGCATGCATCCTACCGACCTGGTTGAGTCGGTCGCTATGGGCTCGATCCCAGCACCGGTGCCGCAGTACGAGCCTAAACTGCACGAGCGCATCGTCAATGAGCGCCGCCTGTCGGAGGCTCAGCTCGAAACCATCGTCTACGCCGGCAATGCCGGGGCTCAGTACCTTCACGGGCGTTTCGTGCCCGACGAAGACGGTGTGGGGCTCCTCCTGAACGAGGAGGGCCGCCAGTACCGCAAGGGCTACTTCCTCGGCGACGGCACTGGCGCCGGCAAGGGCCGCCAAGTGGCCGGCTGCATCCTCGACAGCTGGGTCAACGGGCGCAAGCGCAACATCTGGGTGTCGAAGAACGAGGCTCTGCTGGAAGACGCCCGGAGAGACTGGGAAGCGCTTGGCGGCATGTCGGCCGACGTCCAACCGCTCTCGACCTGGAAAATCGACGAGCCGATCACGCTCACCCAGGGCATCCTGTTCGTCACGTACCCGACGCTGCGCAGCCAGCGCCAGGACGCGACGCGCCTGCGCCAGATTCTCGAATGGGCCGGCGAGGACTACGATGGCGTGATCGCATTCGACGAAAGCCACGAGATGGGCGGGGTCGCCGGAGGGGAGGGCGCCCTTGGCAAGACCGCCGGGTCCCAGCAGGGGATCACCGGCGTCCTGTTGCAGAACCATCTTCCCGACGCCCGCGTGCTCTATGCCTCGGCCACCGGTGCTTCCGACGTCAACAACCTGGCCTACGCGGTGCGGCTCGGCCTCTGGGGCCCGGGTACGTCCTTCGCCAACCGCGAGAGCTTCATCTCGGAGATCCGCGCCGGCGGCATCGCAGCGATGGAACTCGTCTCGCGCGACCTCAAGGCGCTCGGTCTCTACCAGGCCCGCGCGCTCAGCTTCGCCGGTGTGGAGTACGACATCCTCAAGCACGAGCTGCGCCCCGACCAGATCGGCATCTACGATGCTTATGCTGACGCGTGGGCTGTGATCCATCGCAACCTGGAGCGGGCGCTTGCGATCACCGGGGTCGTCGACGACATCTCCGGCGACACCCTCAACAGCGGTGCCAAGGCCGCAGCCCGCTCGCGCTTTGAATCCTGCAAGCAGCGCTTCTTCAACCAGGTCCTGCTTTCGATGAAGCTGCCGACCGTGATTGCCGCGATCGACGGGCACATCGCCGAGGAGCAATCAGTGGTCATCCAGCTGGTGACCACGGCCGAGAGCATCCTCGATCGTCGGCTCAACGGCCTCAGTCCCGAGGAGCGCGCCCGCCTCGAGGTGGACCTCTCACCCCGCGAATACATCATGGAGTACCTCGAGCGTGCGTTCCCGACGCAGCAGATGAAGACGTACCGGGACGACACGGCTGCCGAGCGCTCCGCGCCAATGTACGACGACGAAGGACGTCCGGTTCACAACCAGGAGGCGCTGCAGGCCAAGCAGGACCTCATGGAGCAGATCTGCGCAATGCCGCCGATCAAGACCGCGCTCGATGCCCTGATCGAGCACTACGGCACCGAAGCGGTTGCCGAAGTCACCGGCCGGACCAAGCGTCTCGTCACGCAATCGGACGGCGCCCAGAAGCTGGAAGGTCGCTCGGCGCGCACCAACCAAGCCGAAGCGGCCATGTTCATGACTGGCGAGAAGCGCATCCTTGTCTTCAGCGATGCCGGCGGGACCGGGCGCTCCTATCACGCAAGCCTTGATGCGAGAAACCAGCAGCGGCGGGTGCACATCCTGCTCGAACCCGGTTGGCGGGCCGATCGCGCGATCCAGGGTCTTGGTCGAACCCACCGCACCCATCAGGCAACCACGCCGCTGTTCCGCCCTTGCACCACCGACTGCAAGGGTGAGCTGCGCTTCACCAGCACGATTGCGCGGCGGCTCGACAGCCTGGGCGCGCTCACGCGCGGCCAGCGCCAGACCGGCGGCCAGAACCTGTTCGATCCTGCCGACAACCTCGAAAGCCAATACGCCAAGGCCGCGCTCGTGACCTGGTTCGGCCTTCTTCACTCGGGCAAGCTGCAGAGCACCACTCTGGCCGATTTCGAGAGCCGGTCCGGGCTGCAGCTCACGTGCGAGGATGGCTGCCTGGTGGAGGACCTGCCGCCGATCACGCGCTGGCTCAATCGGATCCTGGCGCTGCCGATCGGCATGCAGAACGCCATTTTCGAGGAGTTCCTTGGCCTCGTGGAGGCCCGCGTGGCGGCCGCGCGTGACGCCGGCACTCTGGACGTCGGGGTGGAGACCATCGCCGCCGACAAGGCTCGCGTCATCGCCGACGTCGTTCTACGCACCGATGACCGCACCGGCGCCACGTCGCACTTGCTCTCGATCGAAATCGAGCGCGCGGTTCGGCCGACCTCACTCGAGACGATGATGAGCCTTGCCGAGTTCATCGCCAAGCCGCGGTTCCTGCTCAATTCCAAGTCGGGAAAGGTCGCCTTTGCCGAGCGCGCCCGATCGCTGATGGAAGACAGCGGCGAGCTGATCGAGCGTGTCACGCTGACGCGCCCGACCCGTCACGAGTACAAGTTTGCGGCGGACCTTGCCGAGAGCGCTTGGGAGGAAACCGACATCGAGACCTTCTCGCGCCTTTGGGCGACTGAAGCCGCCGAGGCGGCAGCCAGGACAGAGACCGACACGATCCACCTGGCGACAGGGCTGCTCCTGCCGATCTGGAACTCGCTTCCGCGCGACTATATCGCGGTACGCCGCGTCGTCGATGCCGAGGGCAACAGCTGGCTCGGCCGCCTTGTCGATGAGAGCGATGTGCCCGGCATCCTGAAGACCTTCGGTATCGCCAGCGAGTTTCAGGCTTCGCCCACGGCAGTGCTTGCCGCACTTGGCCAGAAGGGCTCGGCCGTGATCGAACGGCCCTGGCCGATGACGATCAAGCGCAGCCTGGTCAACGGCGAGCAGCGCATCGAGCTGGTGGGCGAGCTCTACAGCCAGCTGGCGTGGCTGAAGTCCTTGGGGTGCTTCACCGAGATCATCCAGTTCAAGACCCGGATCTTCGTGCCGGCAAGTCAGGCAGACGCGATACTCGCGTCGATCTTTAAAGCCGCATGAAGCGGGAGGGGAGGGGGAAGGGAAGTGTTGTCCCGGCAGAAGAACGGGGCATCAGAAGGAGTATGTCCGGTGCAAGAACTCATCCCCCTCAACAAGCTCCAGCTCTCGGCCAACAACGTGCGCAAGACGCACGATAGCCAAGCGGACGAGCAGCTGTCCCACGACATCGAGGCCCGCGGCCTCCTGCAGAACCTGATCGTCACCAAGGCCAAGAAGCGCGGCCAGTACGACGTGATCGCCGGCGGCCGCCGTCTGCGCGCCATGACCATGATCGTCGAGCGTGGCGCATGGGATGCCGATCGCACCGTCCCGTGCATGCTGCTGGTCGCCAGCGATGCCGAGATCGCGGAGACATCGCTCGCCGAAAACTTCCAGCGTCTCGCGATGACTCCGGCCGAGGAATGCCGCGCGTTCCAGCACTTCATCTCGCAGAACGAGGACATCGCGGCGGTCGCCAAACGGTTCGGCCTTGCCAAGCGGTTCGTTGAAGGCCGCCTGCGTCTCGCATCGCTGGCCGAGCCGATCTTCGAAGCGCTCGCCAGCGGCGATCTTTCGCTCGAGATGGCCAAGGCCTACGCCTCGACGGACCAGCACGCGGTACAACTGCGTGTCTACGAGCAGATGCGCTACTACGGCAACAACCCTGACCAGGTGCGCCGTCTGATCGCAAACGGCAGCGCTCGTGGTACCGATCCGCTGGCAATGCTTGTTGGCGAGAACGCCTATGCCGCCGCCGGCGGCCGCATCGAGCGCGACCTGTTCACCGATGCATCCGAGGATCGCTGGACGGATCTCGAAATCCTGCAGCAGCTCGCAGCCGCCAAGCTGGAAGCAGAAGCGGGCCGCCTGTCGGAGGAAACCGGTCTCGGGATCATCTGGCCGGTCGCCGGCACCTCGAGCTGGCAGGCAGCACGTGATCTCGGCCTTAACCGGGTCACCCTGCCGCCGGCGCCGCTGACCGAGGACGCCACCACGCGCATCGGCGAGATCGAGCAGCGCATCGAAGCCATTTGCCGCGAGCTTGAGGAACTGGACGAGGAATCCTCCGAAGCAGCGGCCCTCAACGAGGAATACGATCGGCTCGACCAGGAGATGCAGGATATCTCCAGCCCAACCGCCGAGTTGCCCGACGAATGGAAGGCCGAGGTCGGTCGGTTCCTGATCGTCACCACCAAGGGCGAGATGGTGCTCGAGCCCGACTACCACAGCGAGAAGCACCTTCGCATGGAGCGCGACGAAGACGGTAAGGTCACCGGGGGTAGGTTCGAAACGCTCACCCGTTCCGGATCCGGCTCGTCCCCGGCCAAGCCTTCGGCGCCAGAGGCCACCGGGCCTGGTGGCAAGGCCTACAGCGCCCGCCTGTTTGACGAACTCGCGGTCCAGCGTCGCAATATCCTGGCCGCCTCCCTGATCGGGGATCCAGGCCTGGCGCTCGACTACGCGATCTTCGCCCTCGCGGACGGCACCCTGCACAGCTATGAAAACCGTGGCACGACGATCAAGGCGCCGCGCCCCCAAGACCCGGTGCTCGACTCCTCCGTGCCCAAGGGCATGGCCGATGAGATCATCGCCGGCGCTTACGAGGCCCTCGACAAGGCCTGGGGCGAGCACAAGAGCGTGGTCGACCGGTTCAACGCCTTCCGCGAACTCGACGATGACGCCAAGGGGGCCTGGATTGCCTATACCGTAGCAACCTCGATCGAGGCCAAGATGGGGTATGCCTCCGGCTACAATCCCATCCATGCGCAGCTGGGCATGCTGCTGGAGATCGAGCCCGCGGCGATGTGGCGGCCGACATCGGAGAACTACTTCGATCGGATCAACAAGGGCAGCATCCTCGACCTGCTCAAGGAGGTTGGCGGCGCCGAGCTGTCGAACCGCTACGCTGCCTCGAAGAAGACCGAGATCTCGGGCAGCTGCGAAAAGCTGTTCGCCGGCGAGGTCATTGTCGAAGACGCGATCAAGGAGCGGGCGCTGGCCTGGGTGCCTGCAGCGATGCGCTTCGAACTTGTTGGACCCGACGATCTCGATCCGGAAGGCGAATCTCCTGACGACGTCGGCGAGGACGAAGACGGCAGCCCCGACGAGGGCGACCCGGACGTGAACGACGAACTGGAGGCCGAGGTCTCCGACGCCAACGCAGAGGCTTGCGTCAGCGCCTGACCGGCGTGGTCTTCTCCTGATGACAACCTGGGCCCGGGGCGCAATGCCGCCGGGCCCCTTTTTTCTCATGCCACGAAGGGATGGAAGACCATGCGCCGTGGGGGCAAACGCGACATCGCGCAGGAAGTCACCGACATCATCATCGCCAAGATCGAGCAGGGCGTCTTGCCGTGGCGGCGGCCGTGGCGCACGTTCGGGGCGAACGGACGTCCGCTGCGTGCCGGCGGTCAGTCGTACACTGGCATCAATTCCATCCTGCTGTGGGCGATCGCCGACAGTCACGGCTATCGCTCGCGGTTCTGGATGACGCAGCGGCAGGCCGATGAGCTTGGCGGCCGTGTGGTGAAAGGGGCGAGGCCGGCGCCCAGCGTCTACTTCAACACCATTCGCAAGGCGCAAGGCCCGATGCTCACCGGCGAGGACGGCGGATCACGCGTCATCCGGTTCATGCGCTCGTACCTCGTCTACAACTGCGACCAGATTGAAGGCCTCCCCACTAGGTTTCATCCTGACCTAATCGAGATGACGCCGCCTAGCCCATCCGAACACCAGGCGGCGATCGAAGCCTTCTTCGCGCCCATCCCAATCGAGCTACGCCAGGGCGGCAGTCGGGCCTTCTATTCACCCGGAGGCGATTTCGTCCAAATGCCGCCTAAAGGCGCTTTCATCAGCAGCGATCATCACGCTGCCACGCTCGCGCACGAGTATGCCCACGCCTCAGGGGCAGCTCACCGACTGGGGCGGGAGTTTGGCCGCAGGTTCGGTGACAAGGCTTACGCTTTCGAGGAGGTTGTGGCTGAGATGACATCGGGGATGATCTGCTCCGATCTCGGCTTGCCGAGCGAGTTGCATGAAAGCCACGCGAGCTACGTGGAGCATTGGATCGGGATTCTCAAGGCCGACAAGAGCGCGATCATCACGGCCGCCGCCAAGGCCGAGCAAGCGTACAAATGGCTCGCTGCATGGTCCGCACATTCTAGTCCCACCACCGAGGACGACCGCCATGAAGCGCTAATTTCAGCTGCTGCTTAGTTTGGGTGCGGATACAGCTGGGCAGATTTAGTCCAATCGATTAGCGCTGCTCGAGTCCCGCTTCGCTTTTCGAGAGAGAGAGAAAAGAGGTTTGAACAGATGGACGTACATCGCATCGCCGCGTTTACCTACGCGGGGCGCGGCGGCAACCCCGCGGGCGTCGTACGCAGTGATTGCCTGCCCGCCTCGTCGCAAATGCAGGCGATCGCCGCAGATATTGGCTACTCTGAAACCGTGTTCTCTGCGCCGCGGGACGACGGTAGCGGCTATCGCGTGCGATTTTTCGCGCCTGATGCGGAGGTCGCGTTCTGCGGTCACGCGACAGTTGCGCTTGGAGCCGTCTTGGCGGCAGAAATGGGTGATGGCACCTTTCATCTGGAGTTGAACGAAGGAAGCGTCGCCGTTGATGGTTGGGTGGACGCGGATGGGATGGCGGCAGCGTTCTGTTCACCACCGACCGGCCATTCGGCCGTGCCGCTCGAGTTACAAGCCGCCGGGTTGGCGCTGTTCGGCCTTTCACCGGAGGAGCTGGATCCAGACATCCCGGTTGCGATCGTCGAAGCGGGCGTCCGCCACCTTCTGCTTCCACTGCGTGATCGTGACCGGCTAGCAGCGATGCGTTACGATATGCCGACGGGCGCAACACTCATGCGCGACTGGGGCTTGACCACGTTTAGTCTAGTACAAGCGGAGCGGCCCGATCGGTATCATGCGCGCAATCCGTTTGCGATTGGTGGGGTCTATGAGGACCCAGCGACCGGAGCAGGCGCAGCGGCACTAGCGGCCTACCTAGGCGCACTTGGCATCATAGGCGCCGGTCCCATTGAGGTCATCCAAGGCGAAGATATGGGGGTGCCTTGCATGCTTCATGCCACGCCGCCACCGGTCCAACACGGTAGCGCGCGAGTGACTGGGCGAGCCCTGCGCCTTGACGTACCTGCTAGGGTAATCAGTTCACCACAGTAACAAGAGCGTTGTCACGCTCCCACTGCGCTATGCGCGCAATGTCGGCTTCGACTGGCCGCGCATGGGCCGCAGAGAGAAAGACGAGCCCAAGCCCAGACATCAAGTCACGTGTTTCGATCACCTCCGCCCCCTCAGCAGCGTACCATGCAATATCGCGAACTGTCGGCAACGAACGGAGCAGCTTATCTCCCGGCAGCGCAGCTACGCGGCCCGCACGATCATTGCGAAGCATGTAAACACGAAATTCGTCATGCTGAGTCTGAGGTTCGGCAATGGCCTGAGAAAAGGCTCTAGGGTCGACGAACGATGATATTGTAAGCTCGAGCGGCGAGGGACTGGTGACGGCTTCCAAATGGAGCGGGACCATTGCACCACAAAGACGAGCGCCGCACTCAACGAGCACGGGGCCACGCGCATCAACAAAGATTTCCGTGTGGCTGGGACCAAAGGTGATGCCCAATGCGTCAAGAACCGCGACAGCGTACGCTAAAAGCGACGCATGCGATGCCCACTCTCTAGGCGGTATGTAAACCATCTCGCGATAGATCGGGCCACCGCCTGCGCCTCGTTCCTTGCGGTAAAAGGCCACGCCGACAACCCGATGCTGGCCATCGCAGGTGACAGCGTCGACAATGAATTCAGTGCCGTCGATATACTCTTGCGCAATCATTACCTCATTGCGGAACCCGAGCAGATTGGTCTGGCCAATCGCATCGCCGAAGGCGGCCTCGACATCTCCCACTGTATCGCAGATACGAACGCCATCGGTGCCACCTGACAGTGCAGGCTTTACCACTACAGGCCAGCGTCTGTGCGCATCAAGCCAGCCCATAATGCTCGCGATGTCACCAGTGCAAACCTGATCTATCGCACGCAGCCCTGCGGCAGCAATTTGCTCGTGCATGGCATACTTATCACGCCGCGCTAACGATTGCTTAGTATTGTTAGCTGGCAATCCCAAGTGCACCGCCATTGCGTCGGCGAGCAGGACACCAGCCTCTTGTCCAGGGACGGCCGCCGCGAGCGGATATGGCGCGAGCGCTGCGATTAACGTTTCAAAGTCACCGTTATGCACGATGCTTGCGACGAAATCTTCATGCCGGAATGACAGAGCTAGTTTGCCGACCAGTTCGCGCAAATGGATCGCCACACAAGCGTATCCTCGCGCGCGAAAGCGCTCTGCCAGCAGCGCGCCGCTCGAGTAAGGCTCTACGATTGCCACGTATCGTTGCATTTGGATGCCCCTGGTAATGCCTCGCTCCCGCAGATCGACCCTTTGCCTCTTGGCACAGAGCCAATCACTCACTGTGAGTCATGGAAGATAAAGGCCACCGAATCTACAGAATCCAACTTACCTCTGTCGCCAATATACTCAATACAACTACAAGGCATAATGGTTCAGATTGAACCAATTTGGTAGATTTTCTGTTGTCGCTGCTGGCGGCTGATATTATTCTATGAACTGGTTGCGAGATTCGAATTCACAAATGGCTTTCCGTCGAAAGTATTCATAAGGCACTAAGGTATACTTCGACAAACTTCGATTGAAGCCAGTTAATCATTGGAGGCATCTGCGTGGCGGATAAGGTCGTCCTAATGCGCGAGGCGGGCGGTTTGGATCTCTCGCAGGTGCGAAAGGTACTCGCACGTGACGGCGTGGTATCCCTCAACGACGACGCCGGTTTGTTCACGACTGATGAGTGGGCTCTTTTAGAGGACGGCGCAGTTCACCCCGGGCTGCCCTACGAGCACGTTCTGATTGGCGATGCGGGTGAGCCCAACTTAGTGGAGGTTGGGCGTCTGATGACCGACGTGGACCGGCCCCGCATTGCAAATGCCGATCAAGCGAGACCGATGTTGGAGGTTCTAGGTAGCCGCGACCGGCTCGTCCTGCTGGCTGAACTGATCGGCTCGGGCCAAGTGTATATGCGCCGTGCCCAGATCAACCGCATGCACGCCGGATCATTCATTGGCCTTCATCTCGACCAGGACAGCAATCCAGACTACACTGTAGCAATCGTACTACAAATGGGAACCAAATTTGATGGCGGTGAATTCGTTGTTCACCCCCCACATGGAGCCACGGTCACAGTAAAGCCAAAGTATCGGAGCATAACGATTAGCCGGTGTGACTATCCGCATGAGGTACGCCGGGTCGGTAGCGGCATCCGCACCTCGTTGGTCTACTTCGTCGCAGACCACGACAGTGCCAATCGTCGCCGCTCATTCGCGGCTACGACTAGCGCGTAAGGTAATCCAATGAACGTGGCTGTCTCGACATCTCACCTTGACCCTGCACCAGTTGCCGGGAAGCGGGTTAATCGTCGGCTAACGCCGACTGACTGTGATCCGGCGTTTGCCACCCGCTACTCGCGGCACGGGTGGGGCGTGGATGTTCGTGGGACCTACGCACACCTGCCGTGCCAACCTTTCTGGACTTGGCTAACAGGTAAGTCGCTATGGCCGCACCCGCCGCGTCGGCCACAGCAGACTTGGCTCAGCGAGTGGCAGCTCTGGGCGCAGATCGCCTGGGGTTATTTAGTCATCGTCGGCAGTGTATTGCTCGCCTCGACGGCATGGAACGCGAGCTGGAAGTTTGCGATCCCAATTTATGTACTTTGCTGGGTACTTGTTGTGAATCGCACTCGCGGTCTGCTCCATACTTTTCATTACATGAATCACGGCGCAACTATTGCCAACATGGCCCACGCACGCATGATTGCGGCATGGTTCTTGTCGATACCTATTATGCATATCACTTGGGATAGCTATCACGATATTCACGCGCGTGACCATCATGGTGCGCGCTCGCTCTGCACCGACGCCGATCCCGACCAGCAGTTCATGACAAACCACGGCTTTCGAGCCTGCATGACTGAGCGTCAGTTTTGGACCCAATTGTTTCTGGCACCGTTTCATCCTGCAAACCTCTGGGGTCATCTGCGCTTCCGGTTGGAGGAGAATTTTCTCGTACCTAGCCGGAGGGAGGTCGCAGCGCGGCTCGCTTACTGGACCACGTTCGTGCTGGTCGTAAGCTATCTCGGCGTCTGGACCGAGATAGCACTCTTTCTGCTATTGCCTCTTTTTGTGCTGACACAGTTTTCGTCCTGGATCCAGCATAGCACCGAACATCTATGGTTTCCTCACGCACCCGCCGGCACCACGTTGCACGTCCAGGTTGGCGCAATGACTTGGGGCCGGTTCTTTGGTCGACCATTTCCACTCAATGAGCGGGGTTGGCGCCGCGTGTTCATGCTCGTGAGGTGGTGGGGAATGGTGGTGCTAGTCGACCTGCCAGTCCGACTTTTTTCGTTCATGCAAGATCTGTCGTGCCACGACTTTCACCATCGCTCGCCGCGCGTGAACTTCTGGAGCATCTCGCAGGAACGCAGAGCGCATGAAGGACGCCCGAGCAAGTATGGTCCAATGACAGAAACTTGGAGCGTATGGGAGTCGTGGCTAGTGCTGCGCGACCATTTGTGCCGCGGCGTTCACGATCCATTCGGCGTCTACGCTTGGGAGGCATCACGCCGGCAATCGGAACTGGTGAGCGCGGCGTGAGTGCTGATACCTGGATTCCAAACTCGTATGAGAGCTACCGCGTACTGAACGCCATCCGGGAAGGCGTTCCCGTTGACGATAGCACACTTCCTAGCAAATATCGAAATCACCTAGCCCGGATCGCTGACGAATATGGCAACGAAACTAAACGTCTAGGTAACAGCTACGCCCCACGAAACTTACCCTTTTACAATATAATACGGCGCCGATACCCGCAGTTCCGCTGGCTTGAAGTAGGGCAGCAGACTCACGTCGAGACGTATCATCGGGGCCGCAAGCCCAGCTTACTCGCCTATCTCTTGGAACTCATTCCGAGCAGTGAGCTGGCGAGTACCGCCCGCATTTCGATGGCACAAGGGACGGACTCGATCAACGATCGAGAGCACTATCTGCCAGCCATTGCGTCGCTTGGCGCATGTCGGCCTTCGACTGAAGACTGCGCGCGGCTCGATCGCTGGCTCTCCAGGTCGCGGCAGGATGGGGTGGCCACGATCATTTCGCCAGTGTGCCCTGATTACTCGGCGGAAGCAGGTGAAGAACGCACTTATCGCTTCACCTTCGCGGGCGTGGGCTCGGGTTGCGGCCTTGCAGGGTTGCGGTTGTTGGAGTCGATCGAGGGGCTTCACAAACTGTTTCAAACGATGACTGGCGCCAGCACGCTAACGCACCACGTCTGTGTCGGTGATTTCGAGGCGTTTAGCCCCGATAACTTGGCGACGGTGGGTCTAACTGAAGACTTATTCCTCGAAAACAACCGAAGGACAGCGGATGCGCTTGCGGCGGCCTCGCCAGTTCCGATCGTAGCCTCGCTTTTCACTGATCACTGCGGTGGTCGCAATGGTTGGATGCAGCGCTACGAGGGAATGCTCGCAAGGTTTGAAGCGGGCGAGTTCGGGATTTTGTGCGAGAGCGCGCTAGTCCGCACCGCGGCTGAGGCACGACGCGGCTTGTATGAGCGCTGGCACGGCGTGGCGGCGACCGCCTCTTCAGATTTCTTGCGGAGCATCGTCATCCGCCAGGGTGCGGAGTACGCGACTATGGGCGCCGTGATCGCTGAGCGCTTCGCCAATCCGCTGATAATCGGTGCCGACCACCAGCGGATGGCGCCTTTCTACCAGTTCGTTGCAGACCTCCCCGTACTCTACTTGGATCGCAACTATGACTAATTTTATTCCGACACCATTAGAGCGGCTTGCTGGTAGCTTCACGAGCACCTCTGTCGAGCTTATTGATGGAGTTTTAGTGACATCTCTTGCCGAACTCTCGCCCTTTACCGTTGATGACGGCAACGTCCTGACGCGGGTGGCAGCCTATACTGGTGAGGGCACCCAGCTTGACAACAACGCCAGCCATTTCATCACAGTTTACGCCGGCACGGCGGAGCTAGGAGCAGGCAAGCTTCGGTGTACACTCGACGCGGAATGCTATGCTTCCCTGTCGGGCGCGGTTACGATCGAGGGGGAGGCGCGAGCGCTCATCATCTCAACGTTGGGTTATCGATGCGCGCCCTTAGTTGGTGGCCCGGCAGAGGAGCGTGGAAGGTTGCTCTACGTCGACGGCTGTACCGCTAGTGTGCTGCTGCCGCCGCCGCTGCGTGGCGAGCCATGCCTCAACTTCATGCACTTGCCCCCCCGGATTGCTCAAACGATGCATACACATCCTTCGCTGCGCTGCGGGCTGATCCTCTCAGGGAACGGTTTGTGTGGGACCGAGAAGGGCATGCTGCCGTTCCGGCCCGGGACCATGTTTCTAATTCCACCAGACACGCCGCACAGTTTCCAGAGCGGAACGGAGACACTGCGCATAATCATCTACCATCCCGACTCTGATTCGGGACCCACTCACGAGGATCATACCATGCTAAACCGGACGTTCGTTGGCGGGCAGTCCGCACGCGGACTGCCCGAAATCCATACCCCCCCACGGGGGGGAGCTCGCATGACACTCGTCACCTCGGAGCTGCAGCGGTGGGACGCTGGGCTGTACGACACCAAGGCACGTTTCGTGGGGGATCTCGCCGAAGACGCAGTAGCTATGCTTGCTCCACGTGCCGGCGAGCGCATCCTAGATATTGGCTGCGGTGATGGGCGCCTGTCGTTGCGCCTGCAGCGCGAGGGCGCTGAGGTCATCGGTGTCGACTACAGCCCTGAGTTGGTGGCCGCGGCGCGTGGACGCGGGGTCACTGTCCACCACATCAATGCTGAACGGATGGCCTTCAGAGGTGAATTTGACGCGGCATTCAGCAACGCCGCCCTACACTGGATGCGCGACGCGCAGGCGCTAAGCGATGGCGTAGCGCGCGCACTGAAGCCAGGAGGCAGGTTCGTTGCCGAATTCGCCGGTGCGGGCAATGCTGCCATCGTTCGTCGAGAGGTACACGCCGCCTTGGCTCGGCGCGGGATTGATCCCAGCAGCGTCGATCCTTGGTATCTTCCGACTGCCGAGGCGTATCAAGCGATCTTGGAGGCTTCGGCGTTTGAGGTTGCCGAGATTGCGTTATTCGACCGACCAGTACGGATCGACTATCCGATCTCGCAATGGATCCGCACCTTCGGCAGCCCGTACTTGACGGTGCTGCCGAACGGAGAACGTGACAAGCTACTCGACGAAGTCACGCAAGGGTTGGAGCCCGATCTGCTGGCTGCCGATGGTCACTGGACCATCGACTATACGCGGCTCCGTTTCCGCGCCATCATGCCGCAGTGACGGAGAGCAGATGGCCCATCCGGCTTGGCCTTGGCAGGGGACCAGCGTTCACAGTCGAACGGGCGACATGGCTCACGCTAGGGATTGCACTAGCGGTGGGCGGATGGTGGTGGTGGCGAGACGGGCAGCGCTCCGTGAGCACAGACAACGCCTTTGTCGACGCAGACGTTATCCTACTGTCGTCGCGGGTAAGCGGTTTCGTTGTGCGTGTAATGGTGACGCCTAACGACGAGATTCGCCTTGATCAACCTCTGGTGCTTATCGATCCGGCCGACTTCCAGCTTCGCCTCACCGCTGCTCTCGCGAAGCAGCGTGCTACGCGCGCGGCTCTCGTTCAGCTCGCTCATCAAGCCGACGAGCGTCAGGCAGCTCGACGTGAGAAGATCGCCACACTCGCTGGTGCCCAGGCGGCGAACAAAGCGATGCAGGCAGAGCGTGAGCGGATCGTGCATCTCGCAGCAGCAGGCTGGGTCACCGCGCGCTTGCTTCAGAGCACCATTGCTGACGCGGAACAGGGGGTGGCCAAGATTGAGGAAGCGAGAGCCGGCATCGCCGCGGAGGCGGCGCGGCGACGCGCGGTGTCGACGGAGGCGGAGATGCTCGCCGCGGACATCGCTGCAGCCAATGCTGAGGTGTCACATGCGCAGCTAGACCTCGAACGGACCTCGCTGCGTGCGCCGGTGCATGGCACTGTCGGCCCTGTGCTTGCGCGGGTCGGCGAGTTCGTGAAGCCCGGCGACGTGGTGATGCAGATTGTGCCCTCGCGAGCCCAGTACATCATTGCCAATTTCAAGGAGACTCAGGTCGGCCGCCTGCGCGTCGGTCAGATCGCGCGGATCACACTCGATGCCTATCCGAATGAGGTACTCACGGGGAGAGTTCAGAGTCTATCGCCTGCAACCGGCTCCAAATTTGCGGCAATGCCGATTGACAACGCCAACGGCAATTTCGTCAAGATCGTTCAGCGCATGCCAGTCCGCATTCGGTTAGTATCTTCGACCGCCGCAGTTGCAGACCGGATGCTACGTCCAGGCCTCTCTGCCACCGTCTCAGTTATCGTTGGCAATGATCACTGACCCGTTGCCTGCAGACGCGATCTCGTCCTTACCGAGCCGGGCGACTTGGCTGTGCTTTGCGGGGCTGCTCATCGGGCAATTCATCGCTGTGCTGGACGTACAGATAGTAACCTCGTCGCTAGCGATGATACAGGCCGGCATCGGGGCCGGGCGCGACGAGATCAGTTGGGCGCAAACCTCCTACTTAATTGCCGAGACGCTCACGATCCCGCTGGTCGCATATTTGACGCAGCGCCTCGGCCTGCGGGCGCTGTTTGGCCTTGCTTGTGGCGGCTTCGTTGTCTTCAGCTTGGCTGTCGGTACTGCGCAGAGCCTGCCCGCGCTGATTGCAGGCCGTACGTTACAAGGCTGCGCAGGCGGGGTGATGCTGCCGATGGCATTCGCATACGGCTTCACAGCGTTTCCTACTAAACTGAGGCCGAGGATCAGTTTAATGCTCGCCTTGTCCTCGGTATCGGCGCCTGCGGTCGGCCCAGTGCTCGGGGGATACCTATCGGACAGCGTAGGTTGGCGCTGGCTGTTCTTTGTCAACGTCGTGCCCGGCGCACTGGCGATGCTTGCCGTGATGAGATCGACCGCACCTATTGAGGGGCACGTAGATCCTGCGCCACCCTTCGATTGGCGCTCGCTTATTGCTTTGTCTGCCTGCCTTGCCTCGACCGAATTTGTGCTTGAAGAAGGGCAACGACGCAACTGGACTGAGGATGGACTGATCTGTGCATCAATCGTCGTTAGCGGTGTGGGGCTGCTCGTTTTTGTTCGCTGTAGTCTACTTGTCAAAAGTCCATTGATCGAGCTTCGGCCATTACTTATTTACGGCTTTCGTACCGGATGGATTATGCTTACTGTAAGCGGCGTCTCGCTGTTTGGTGGAAGCTATCTACTACCGCTATTCCTTGCAGAATTACGCGGTTACACTCCGCTGCAGATTGGCGAATCACTACTTGTCTCAGGCGTTACCATGGTGGTGGCGGGGCTGCTGCTAGTACCGCGGCTACGCGGAGTTGATCTCCGCCTGCTGATCTGCGGCGGCTTTGCGGTGTCAGGGTACGCTTTCTGGCTAGGCCACACTGCCACTGCGGAGTGGGACTTCTGGGAGCTAGCAACGCTACAGGTGTGCCGCGGTATCGGCATGATCGTCGCGGTCACCGCCACGCAAAACATCGCCATGAGCGGCGTTCATGCTACCCAGGCAAGCAGCGCCACGAGCTTGCTGTTTCTGTCACGGAACCTTGGAGGCGCATTTGGTGTGGCGCTGCTATCGAGTACGCTGGTAGCGGGATCGCATCAAGCATATGCTGACCTGTCGTCAACGTTCCGTCTCAATCCATCCCCCCACGCCGCGCCAGGTACAAACGTAGCTGCGGTCGACGCACTGAACCGTATGGCGCTGGTGCTCGGTTTTAACCGCTGTTTTGCCTTAGTTGCCCTCTATTGCTGGGGTGCAGCTATCCTCGCCTTGACCCTACCCGCTCGTAGAACATCGCCGCAGACGGGAGGGACATGATGACTCGGCATGCGCTTATCGTCGAACCCTATCTCAGTGGAGGGCTGCTACCTTCCGCGCTACGTCGTCAAGGGGTTACGCCAATCGGGCTCCATCTGCGACCGTTGACCCACAAGATCGCCGAAACGTTTCGGGCGCGCGAATATGCCGATCACTTTGTCTACCCAGGCAACATTGGGCGGCTGCGAGCCCGCCTCCGAAATTTCAATATTGTTGCGGTGTTTGCCGGGCAGGAGGCGGGCGTCGAGCTTGCAGATCGACTCTGCGCCGCGTTTGAGGTGCCGGCCAATAACCCGGTGCTATCTTCCGCTCGGCGCGATAAATTTCTGATGCATCAACGCCTCACCGAGCAGGGTCTGCGTGCGATACGTCAAACCCGCGCGGCCGACTCGGCAGCGCTGATTGCGTGGATTGAAACTGAAAACTGTTGGCCGGCAGTTATCAAGCCAGTCAATTCGGGTGGGACTGACGGCGTTCGATACTGCTGGACTCCGCGGGATGTGATCGAGGCGCACTCGGAGAGCATCGGTCGCACCAACCTGCTTGGTTTCCCGAACTTCGATCTGTTAGCGCAGGAGTTGATCGAGGGCACCGAGTACATCGTGGACGCGGTGTCCTGCGGGGGGCGCCATGAAGTCGTTAACATCGCGCGTTATCATAAAGAGGTCACCGATAATGGTTCGCCAATCTATCGAACAATTGATTTTATTGATCCTGTGCAATGGCCGGCGTATGGTGAAGTTGTAAAGTACATTCTTTCGGTACTAGATGCGCTTGGCATTTGCGTTGGGCCGTCGCATAGTGAGGTATTCATAGATTCCGATGGCCCGGTGTTGGTAGAGACGGGTGCGCGGCTTTGTGGAGCGATGGTGCCGCAATATCTCGATGAAATATCGAATAATTCGATTCTAGACCTTGTAGTGGCTTCAGCAATCGCGCCAGCGCGTTTCGAGGCGCTGACAACGAAGCCGCGCATGTACACGCAGCGGCTCCGCGCCGTAGTTCTGCGCACCCGTCTGTCAGGTGTAGTAAAGGGTCGACCGGGTGAGGTGATGGTACGACAGCTACGCTCATTTCGAGACGTAATCTGGTTTGCGGTTCCTGGCGCTCCGATTGTACCGACGCGCGACCTAATGACTGCGCTCGGCATAGTATTTTTGCAGTCCCCTGACGATTCTACGCTTGATGCCGATGTAGACGAACTGCGGCGCTTTGAGGACGAGGAGCTACTCGTCGACGTAATGGGATTTTAGGTAAGAGAAAATTGAGGAATAGATCATGATAAACTACCGCGAAGCGGTTGTCGACGACGCTGCAGCCTATGTTGCCCACATGAATCGTGCGGGCGGTGAGTCGGATTTCCTAGCCTTTGATAGCGACGCGTTCTATCTCACCGAGGAGCGTGCACGCGACGTACTGGACAGTTACATTCGCGCCGAGAACCAAGCGTTCTTCGTCGCATCGCGTGGTAACGAACTGGTTGGGATCGCGATGCTGGAGAGTTCCCCGATGCCACGCTTGCGCCACGCTGCGGAGCTGCGCATTGCTGTTGCCCGATCGTGCTGGGGGACCGGCGTCGCCAAGCAACTCATGGCGATGACAAATGACTTCTTCGAGGAAAGCACAGTACTCACCCGGCTGTTCTTACAAGTCAGCACGCGACACGAGCGCGGAATCGCACTCTATCGTCGGTTCAATTTTGTCGACGAAGGTATCAAGCGCGCAGCCATGAAAGTTCGCGATAACTACCACGACCTACTGATGATGGCGCGGTTAAAGCCGTACTGAGCAGCTACACGCCCGCGCTCTCATCATCTTCAACCGCATCGGTGAACTGCGCGACCGCACTTTCGAAACCCAGAGCCATGGTGCCTCCGGGCTGACCCTCCTCACCGCACCAGTCACGCTTTGGAAAACCGTTTGTCTCCAACGCGCTGTCCGGCATTCAATGCCCCGCTATAAAGGATGCCCGCCGCCTCGAACACACTGGCAAACATTTTCCTGCGGCGGAGTATTAAGGTCTGCTATCATCCGGCTTAGTTCATCAGCTCGTGTGAAAAGACGCTCGAGCGCCGAAAGTGCTCTTGGTTCAAGTGCAACATAGCTTCGTCTTCGATCTCGATGATCCGGGAAGCGTCGGATTAGGCCTCGCTGCTCTAGTATATTCACTTGGCGCAACGCCGTTGTACAAGGCACGCCAGCTGCATTGCAAGCATCGGATATTGTGACGTGACGCTCCTCATGATGAGCAATGTAAAGGTCCAGTAGGATGTCATATGCCGGCTCACCAAAAAGATCTTCGTCGGCGAATATTTGTGCCCGTCGCTGCCTAAAACGATAAATCGAGGTTGCGAGCGCTAATGGTGATGATTCCTCAACTGGGCGGCTCCGCTTGCGTTGTGAGCCGGTCATGGCAGTGCCTTTGCGCCGTCCATGCAAACTCGACCCCCGACGGCAATCGGCGGTGGTGTCGCCATGTACCTACGACCAGTATTACGAGCATCGGGTAGGCGATGCTGCCGGTGATAAACCAGTAGGCCATTGCCCACAGTTCCGGATCGTAGGCACGAACCCCATGCCCCGCGACGGTGACGAGTTGGCATGCGGTGATCCACATCGGCCAAAACCGATCCGCGAATGCCGTAATTCCGGCTAACCCGAGAAGCAGAGCGAGGTCGATCCATAAGACAGGCCAGAAGATGTGGTGATACGAGAGGTGTCGTGCTGGCACCAACCACGTGCTTAAAGATGCGACTAGGAGCAGGAGGGAGACGCTCCGTTCCGGAGCGCCTCCTCTCCATAGCGCATACCCTGCGACAAACGCCTGCACGATGTTGAAGATTACGACGACTATCATCCCTGGCGCCCGCCGTTTTCCCGGACATCAGCCGACAACGATGCTATCGGATGCATCCGCACTCGTGAAAAACTCAGGCGCAGGCGCTTCGTGGTTCTTGCCGTAGCCAGTAAGATCGATCCCCATGCCCTGTGCGAGTACGTCGAGTTGGCGATGACCGCGCGCCACGTGCCCCAGAGCAGTCGAGAGATCGAGATTTGCCGCGTTAAAGGCATGATAAATCTGATGTCCTGAGGTGACGGGCAAGCCACGCTCGACCTGCGCCTCGGCTATGCCTGTGACAAGGCGCCCTCCTGCTGCGAGGGTCTGCCGCAAGAGGCGTTCGAATGCGTGGAGGTCTCCAGCAAGACGGTCGGCCGGTGAGACAGCAGCGTCATCGATACCAGACTGCGAAAAAATCGGAGAGGACCCGCGCGCCGACGGCGAGCATCCCAAATCCGATGGCGAAAAAGATTGCGAGGAAAGGGATGATGAGGATTCGGACAATGGGTTCGAAGTCATTTCCAGAAGCTCCAGGCTGGCGAAGCGGCAGCCAGTCAGACCATCTGAGAGGCCGCCGGGCCGGGGCTTGGATCGGTAAGGGCGTGCGCTCATCCCCCGGAGATCGTGACCCGAGTTTTTCGGGGGGGGCGACGCTATGCAATAATTCGGCTGCATGGCGCCGATTTCGAGCGCGAAGTAGCGTGACGGCTTCGGTGATGTAGCTGTCAACAGTCGTCGCGCTGAGCCCGATTTCGCTGGCGATTTCCTTGGAGGTTCGCCGCTCGTACACGAGCCGTAGACATTCGATCTGCCGTGGAGCCAATCGGCGGACCCTGGCGTACACATCGGCGTTGTCTGGAACATTCATCCAGCTTGAAATAGCATGTCAATGAGCATCAGTTCTACGTTTTGTTATGATCCGCGTCCGCGAGCACGACCATTTTGCCAGACGATCTGATGATCCTCACCACTTTCCTGGAGCACAGCTATGATCGCGCACACGCCGATCCGGACAGGATGCCGCGCCCGCCTGCTCAGCGCCTGCGCGAGCTCTCGGCAGTCGACCCTACCGATCGTGCCTTCCAATACCAGGTGTTGGTCGCGCTTCCCGAGTGGGAGATCGCCGATGTCGTCGGCGACACCCTGACGATCGCGTCGGGTCCCGGCGGCGCATCGCTCGCCGATACCATTGAACTGCTCGGACGGCTCGTCCCGAGTTGCTTGGCCTCAAGGCTCGTGTACGTACCCGTCGAGGCGCCCCAGGACTCGGAGGGCGTGGCCCTCCACTGAAAAGAGGAGGGGGAAGGAACCTTGCATCCACCCAGATGATGGAGGTTTGCATTGTCCTACGACCTGGAATTCCGCTTTCGCCGCGCCCTGTACCCTGAAGGTCTCACCACCTTCGCTACGTGCATGGCAGCGCTCAATGACGCTGTTAACGATGCCCAGCGGGCCGGCCGCAAGCCCGAGAGCGATCCGGCGGTGCAGCTTTTCGCCAAGCGGCTGACCAGGCTCACCGATGGATCCCTGACGGAAGACCACCCCGAGGACGCGCCGCTGCGCGAAGCGTGCATGACGCGGCTCGCCGAATTGCGGCACACACCAGCAATCGTCGCCCTGCTGCGCAAGGGCATCGACTATCTGCCCGAGGACCTGCGTGCCTTCAAGCGCGAGGGACAACGTGCGGTCCGCCAGATCGCGGCCGACCTGGGTCTCACGCGATCCGATTATCGGCTCGACTATGTCGCACCGAACCCGTCCATTGCCGGCGACTATGTCCTGGAAGGCGCGACGCTCTACCTGCGCCTTTCGGTCGAGCGGTTCGGCTCTCCAGCTCTCACGTACCGGCATCGGCATTGGAAGAAGCCAGGCCATCAGGTCCGCCATGCCAATGCGCCCAGCCTTACCGATATTCCGGCGCTCGCCCGGCAGATCGCCAGCCATCTGCAAATCGACGTAGCTGGCTCGCAACCCACCTTGATGTAGGAGATTGCCGTGGGATGGCTCTCGATGCCGCTCGCCAGCATGGGCGGGCACACAAGCCCCAAACAGTACCTTGATGCCCAATTCACTTACGAGCGGGCTGCTATATCCGAGAATCCGTCTCACGGCTACCGCGTGCTCGAAAGCGCCTGTCCGGGTAGCCGTGCCTACTACGCCGCAATCCAGCGCTTCGACGATGGCGCTCCCGGCGAGGTCACTGCGGTGGTCTGCCTCGTGCGCTGGAATCCGAGGGCCAAAGACGGGTTCGTGTTCGCCTACAAGGATATGTCGGAAAGCATGGGGCCTCACGAGGCCGACTGCCCGCTCCGCGTACTCGAGCGGCTCACATCCACTAACGATCCGGTCTCCTTGGATTGGCGCCGGCGGTGCTTCGTCACCATTCGACGGCGATCACGCAAGTTGCCGGATGGCGCCTTGATCCGCTTCTCCGAACCGATCGCCTTTAGCGATAGTACCCGGCACGAGCTCATGCGCGTGCGTCGTCAGGGCACCCGGATCATTCTCACCAGCAGCGACGGCAATGGCCGATACCGGGTCGGTAATCTGCTCGATCGCAAATTCGAGATCGTGCGCGAGCGCAAGGTCGTGAAGACCATTTTTACCTGAAAGGCCAAACCCGTGCAGACTGACCCCATCCTCGATCCACGGCGCCGGCAGCTCTGCAGCCGGAACAACGCCGATCGCCTTGCCCAGCAGATGTGCGAGGAGACCGCTTTGCCCTTCGCAGTGGTGCGTACCGATTGCCGGCTGCAGCTCTACCGCGTCGTCAGAGCCGCAGAAACACGCCCCCTCGACGCGATAGAGCTGGAAGTCGTCGCCCTGTGATTATCCGTCGTGATTACTCATCGATCACGCCGCCAAGATCAGGATCGAGATATCACGACGGCCCTTCCTCGAAGTTCGGGTCCGCGCTGATAAGCGGCCCGTCGGGCTGAGCGGCGACATAGGGATTGACCATGATCGCCGGCCAGGTCTTGGCGCGGAACAGATCCGCCGAGATGATCGTGCGCTTCGCCAGGATTTCCTCAAGCCAGCAAAGGACATCGAGCATCTGCACGATGCCGCGCCCGGCCAGCTGGTAGTAGAGGCAGCGCTGGTAATCATCGCACTGCGTGCCCAGAACTCGCGCAAGCCGCTTCTTGGCGCCAGGCTCGCCCTGGTGCACGCCCTCGACCGCTTCTCGCAGTTCACGGGTCGAATAGTATGCATCGAACGGCTCGATACCGATCGACGCGTTGGCGACCATGCGCTTGGCGGGAGTGTTAAGCGGGTCGAGTGCCTCATCCCTGAGTTGAATATCGAGGTCGAAACGGCCAATCTCGAACTTCTTGGTCATACTGCTCTCCTAATGTCGAGAACGTACCAAGAACAAACATCCACTGCAAGAGGCTGTTTGAAGTATGTGGCTAGTACCGCGTGACACCAACGGACTTGGCGCACGCCGGGATATTCCCGACAGTGTGCGCGAAGCCTTGGTGCGCTGGTACACCGGCAAGAGCAGCGATGCCGACCACCGCGCGTCGGTTACCCTGGTCACGATCGCGCGGGAGAACGAGCAATGGATCGCCTGCAGCTGCCTTGGCGACACCAGGCCGCCACCGCTGACTAGTCCGGCATACTTGTCCGAGGCCGAAACCTATTACTTGCGGCGGCTCACGAGCCGACCGCTGCATCTACGGCGATGCCCATTCTATCTACCGCAAGCCCCGGACCGCATCCGAGAGCGCCCCGGCGACAGCCTGTTCGAAATCGAGTTTCCCAAGGGTTTGTTCAACGCGCACAAGAAAGCCCCGGAGAAGCTGGCGCAACAGCCGGACGATGAAGAACCCGACGATCGTAGTCGTCAGGTCTCCATTCCTCGGCTCGGCCGATTGCTCTGGATGCTGCTCGAGGCCGCGCACACCAACGTCCTGCCGGCCCTGCCACCCCAAGGCCGACCTGAGCACGGCCTGCGCGACGAGTTCGCGCGAATCCGCGAGGCAGCTGACCGCTTTCTGATCGCGCCCCGCATCAAGCTGCAGGATCACCTCTACTTCAACGTGAAGGACTACGAGGCCCGCAGGGTTCACGCTCGGCTTCGCAAGGCCGAAGCCCTGTGGCCCGGTGACTTTGCCCCGCAGGCCTTCCTGCTCCTGGAAGCACACGCCATCTCCGGCACGACCGTCCACACGGGTCTTGGTGACCTGAAGATCCGCAATCGGATCCAACACACCGGCATCATCAGGGCAAAAGTCGAGCCACCGTTTATCGTCCTGGCCGTAGTTGGCGAACATAGCTCGCGCGAAGGCTACCTGCCGCTACGCGCCTATGCACAGCCCGTATTCAAAGGAAACCGCTTCATCCCCGTCAAGCGCGAGGACGAGCGCACATTCCTACAGACCTTGGTCGGCTTCCAATACCATATGCGCCGCAAGGGAGTGCAGGTCGCGGTGAAGCGCCCGCTGTTCGACATCGTCACCCAGGCCGGCAAGGTGCGGCCAGATGCGATCGTCGCCTTCCTCGACTTTCGCACCGGCCTCGAGGCCGACTTCGCGATCCAGCTCCTCAGGGAGCGGACGCCGCGATACCTGGAGATGAA
>Ga0207711_10001085_pt1 | contig 25982 bp, 38 predicted proteins | sample KBSS34metaG_FD_184401 | JGI IMG/M metagenome (GOLD analysis project Ga0207711, IMG submission 184401) | Switchgrass rhizosphere microbial communities from Kellogg Biological Station, Michigan, USA - KBS S3-4 metaG (SPAdes) (version 2) | ecosystem: Host-associated > Plants > Roots > Rhizosphere... | reverse complement strand
TGGTGCGGTAGATTTCCGGCCAGTGGTCATTGGCGAGGCTGAACTGGACGAAGGCGTAGCCAGGGAAGAGAGGCACGATGGTGCCGCGCTTGCTGCCGTGTCGTTCGATATGAAGCGGGAAGAGGCATGGCCAGTGATCGGCGCGGAGTGCGGCTTCGGCGAGTGCCATCTGGCCTGAGGTGATGACAGCAACGAACCAGGCTGGACGGCATCCGCTAGGCATAGGGTCCGCGAGAGGCTGGCCCCACATCCTGTTGGCCGCATCTAACCGGGTAGCTGGTAGTGCGTCAAGCGGCATGGGGGTTGTCCTTGGTAGCTTGGCAGCGTTCGAGGATGCGCTCGACGATGGGTCCGATGGGCTGTGGGCCGGTGCGCCACAAGTGCGCTACAAATCGCCTAAGGACGGTTGGGGCGCGCCACAAACTTTTTGGCCCCCCCCTTAATGGGGGGCCAATTTGTGGCGCAACCGTCCAACGGCGCGCCACACCGCGCCACAAAGCGCGCCACAAACACAGGTATTGGGTCATGCTGCATCGCCTCGGATTTGGCTCATGAAGAGATTACGGTCGGTCTTGACGCGACGGGGCGACTTGCATGCATCGCAGCGTCGTCTGGGCGCGTGAAACAACAGAGAGGTGCTGAGGGTGAACTCTTTCCCGCATGACGGGCACTGGGTGGTCCAGTCCACCAGCCTGGTGAGGGTGCTGTCTTTGCGGATGTGCTCACGGGTTCCCGTGGGGCGGTAGACCTGGCCGTCCCATTCCAGAGCGAAGCCTTCGGGAAACTCACTCATACCGGGTGCCTGGGCGCTTGGTGTCATCGACGCGGAGGGCGGTTCTGGCCTTACGGTTGTCGGTTTTGTAACCATCCCTGATAAGGACACCGTTTCTGACCCATGTGCCGATGATGCTGGCGGCTTGTTCGGCCGGACAGTCGATGACGGCGATGACGACGTGACCGGCCCACCGTGTGGCTGGGTGGCGTCGGCTATCGGTGTATGGCTCGCCGTCTTTCCCGGCCGCGATGCGGTCGAGGATGGTGTTGGCGTCTTTGATTGAGATGGTGTCCCAGACATTTTCTGGCTCCCATGCTTCGATGACACCGACCTGATCGCCGTGGGTGTAGGTAGCGTCGGCGTTATCGAGGGTGATGCTGGAGAGGTGGAACCACGCGGCCTTAGGGGCGCGGGGTGCCATATTGGCTTTGGCGTCATCCAGCCGGACGTATTGCAGGCGCTCATCCTCGGCGATACCGAGGCTTTCGGCGTCTTCGGCTGTCATGGTGCTGAGCAGCAGGCCGATGCGGGCGCTGTCGGTGAGTGCCTTGGCGCCACGGGCGCTCTCGATGTTGTCCACGGGGCCTTTGCGGACGTGATGGGAGAGGATGACGGCGCAGTCTCCCAGGCGTGCGACACGCCGCCAGGCGGCGGCGGCCTGGATCATGGCGGGGTTGGAGTTTTCTTCGAGAGTGTGGCTTTCGGCGAATGGATCGACGGCCAGGAGGCCGATGCGCTCGTCACGGACGCGCTCGATGATTTGTTTCTCATCGGGATGGACGACGGAGAATCCATCGGCGCCGTTGGCGGCGATCTTGATACCTCGTTCTGGCGGGGATGCGTAGAACCGTCCGCCGATGTCGGCGTCGCCGATATTGTAGCGCATGGCGAGGGCGGTGAGTCGCCGGTCTATTTCGTCCTGAGGGTCTTCGAGATTGAGCAGGGCGGTGTTGCACTGCTGGTAGATGCGAGGTCCGAGCAGCGAGCGTCCGGTGGCGACGGACAGGCACGTTGCCAGCAGGAGCGTGCTTTTACCGGTGCCGCCTGGCGCGATCAGCAGTGTGACGAAACCGCGGATGAGCTGGGTACCGTAGATCCACTGCCGATGGGGGATTAGCTTTTGGTCGAGGATGCGGACGGGCCGCAGTCCGAATGGGGGCGCCTCGGCCCTGTCCTCGCTCTCGGCCTTGCCGCCTGGGATGGACTTGAGGCGAGGTCTGGGTTCGCCTGCTTCGTAGGCGCTGAAGATCCGGTCCTGCTCTTCTTTGTTTTGGGCGGCTTCGGCGAGGATCTCGTCGAGGGTATCAGCCATATCGCCGGCCTCCCTGCGGCAGTGCCCAGTAGACTTCGGTCGCAACGATGTCGCCCACCTCCGGCTCGGCAAACGGGAACCCTTCACCGCCGTTCACGTCGTGGGCCTCTGCGAGCAGTACGTTGGGCGGCTTGCGCATGGCGATCAGTGGCTTGAGCCGGCGCCTGATGCGCAGCCGGGTGATATCGCGGCGCGTCTCCAGGCGGCTGAGCCGTTCGTTGAGCAGATGCTGGGCGATGCGGAAGGCGCCGGTGTCGGGCGTTTCCAGGGCCAGCGTCAGGTCCACGTCGGTGCGGGAGATGTAGCCGCGCACGACCGGCCTGGCCAGTTCGACCGCCAGGGCGTACGGATTAGGTGTCATGAGACATGCCTCTTGCCGACGGCGCCGAGGCTGTGCAGAATGGGGACACCACGTACCCCGTTTGCATAGCCCAAGCACCGCTTGGTTAAGTTACAGGCCGCCAGTGCTTCCAACACTGGCGGTTTTCTATTGTGCGCCACTGCGTTTGAGTCGGCAACGGTCGTCATTGCAGCACCACGCCAGGCATCTGGCCACTACGTGCCGTCTCCAGCAGCTTGCCAGCCAACGCCTCCGCAACCGCCACCCGCATGGCCTCATTCTCCTGGCCGAGCAGCATCGCCGCCAGCACAAAGCCCAACTCCGTCACCACCTGCAGCCAGCAGCAGTCGGCATCCTGCACAGCGGCCAGCACGTCGTCGGCGAGTGTTGCATCGCGGTTCCAGCCGGGCGGGAAGTCCACCTGCTCCATCACGACGCACCACCATTCCATGCAAACAGGTCGTACTGTGCCGGCCGTTGGCGTGGCCGCCGCAGCGAGGGCGGCTTCTCCCAGATGCGCAGCCTGGCACCCATCGCCCGCACCGCGGCAATGATGTCATCTGGCGGGTTGGGCATGTCACCCAGGACATCGAAAGCATTCACGTCCCATACCGCCGCGCCATGCGGGAATGCCCTGTCCTCAAAGCGCATCGGCTCACGCTCACGCAGCACATCCACCGTCTGCCACAGCAGCTTGGGCGCCATCTCCGGCGATGAGCGCAATGGCCAGTAGAGATGCACCAGCGCCAGATCTACCGGCACGCCGCTGCCGTTGATCCGGCAACATGCCTCCCAGTCCGGCCAGTCCATGCCGGTGCAGTCAATCTGCAGCTTCATGTAACGATAGGCGCCGCGCTTCGCCTTGACCTGCACCAGCCGCGACTTACGGCCGCTGATCAGGTCGAAGAGCTGAAGATCCGGCATCACCACCTTGCCATCGCGGCCCTCCACCATCGTGGCGCCTTCGCCAACCTGCGACGTGTGCAGGACGTGCCAGCCGTGGTTCATCGCGCGGCCTGCCACGTTGTGCTCGCACCAGTCGCCGAGTAGCGTTTGTGGCGATCCCCTGATGTATCCCATCAAAGCGGCTCCACGCAGAAGCCGACCGCATCAAATACGTCAGTAAAAATCGTCCGGTCATTACCGAAATATAAAAACGCCTGGCCCTGCGTCGGCAGCACCGGCTCGGCGTTTGGCACCTCGAAACGGATGCGCCCTCTGGTGAAGCAGATGGCCGAGCAATACCGCACGGCCTTTTCAAACCACACGGTATCGGTCGAGTTGTTGGTCAGCACGACGGCCGCGCTGACATGTCTGTTGATCCGCTCCTCGATCAGCTTGTCGATGAAGAGCGGCGCCAGCTCGCGATGATACGGCGGATTGAGCCATACGCGGCCAAACCACTCACGCGACAGGCCATCGTCCGCTACTGTAAAATAATTCCCCGCACGCACCGTCTGCTGCGCGTATTCGCTGCTTGCCGGGTCGAGGTCGATGGCGCCGAGCACCTCACGCGCCTTCTCGATGTAGAAGCTCGGTGTGTAGCGCTCGAACTCGCCAGTGCCCTCAGTGCCCCGGATGGTGCCGAGATTCTCCTGCTCGCAGATGCGGACACAACGTCTGAAAGCGTCCTCAAACGCCGCATCAAACTTCCCCTGGTCCATACACCAGGCGTTGGCACTGATCCGCTTGCACAGCCGCTGGCGCCAGCGGGCAACAACGTCCTTTCCAGGATCTCCAGCCGGTAAAACGGATCGTTGTTCTACGAACCGTTTTCCGCGCCCAGGCCCGCCCGTGATCTGCGATGGCACGATCTCATTCTGCCGCCAGACGGCATAAGCGGCCTGGTTGGTAAGCTTCGCCACCACCGCCTCGAACATCTTTTTCGAGTCCTTGGCGCGTGCCCACAGCGTCTCCGCAGCCTCAGCGACAGCAATCACCTTCAGTGCCTGCCCCGCATCCGCCAGCGTGGTAATCGGACCGCGTGGTACCGAGAGCGGCTCTAGCTCGCTCATGCCGCCACCCGCACCGGTATCATCGGCAGCCGCCATTCAACGAGCGCATCCACCACGTCATCGACCGAACGGCACACAGCGATCCGCATGCCGGCTCGCTCCAGCGCAGGGAACACATCGGCCTGGCCCTCCAGCACCCTCTGCGCGCCACTGCGCGTCAGCACGGTGCGCGTCTTGCTCAGCCCGCCACCTCGCCGCTTCAGCTCTATGCCGTAGATACGCGCGTCATGCAGCACCAGGATATCCGGCCAGCCGCGCTGTAATCCGAGCCGCGCCAGCTTGGCGGCATACTGCGGCGGGAGCGGCACGCTGCCAGCCGGAAACGTCGTCCATCTCGCCGGCGGCAGCAGCAGCTTGCGTAGCAGCGACGCGACCGATGCGTGCAACTCATCCTCCGGCACGACCGGCGAAGTGAGGCGGTAACTCATGCCGCCACCAGATGCGAGCGCGGGCCGTTGTGCTGGCTGTAGTCGCGCCCAGCCGCCATGTCGCGCAGCCTCAGCATCAGCGCTGCCAGGATCGCGTCCGGCACCGGGACCGCACGCGCCAGCCACCCGTCCACCCACGGCATGCCGAGTGCGTGGCACTCAGACGCCATGCGTGCGGTCCAACCGGCCCCGCCATAGACGCGCCATGCCAGGGTGGCGCAGTGCATGTAGCGGCGCTCCAGCACGCTCATGCCGCAGCCCGCCGCGCCAGGATCGCGCGCCCGAGCATTTCGGGAATCTGCGGCACGAGGCTGTTGCCTAGCGCCCTAAGTCGGTCCACCCGAGAGGCAACCCCATGAGCCACTCGACCCACGTCGGGTTCAACGCGCCACCAGCCGCCGTCGCCAGCCCATCGCCCGATGTCGCCGATGCGCCCTTGCGGTTGTGGTTGCCGCTGATCGTCGGCGTCGGCCACAGCGCCACCCAGTCGTTCAGGTTGCGCCCCCCGTGCTCCGTTCCGTAGCGCCCCACTCGGCTCGCATTCCCCGGCGCCGCGTCGTGCGCCTGCGGCGTCGGCCACATCTGAGCGGCAAGCACTGACGTGGTGAGCGTGGCGCCCCTGTGCTGGCCCTTCCACGAACTGCCCGCGAACGACTTCCCATCGTCCTTCGCCACCGGAGTCGGGAACATCGGCGGCTCCCACCCCTGGCGCATAGCTGCCGACAGACTGAACGAATGCCCCGGCCTGCTCGCCTGGTCGCTCGTCTCGCCGGCCCTCGGGGTAGGCCACAATCCAGACGCGCTCCCGGCGGTGCGGGGCGCCCATGGATGCTGCGGATATAATCTCCCACTCCGCATCGTACCCGAGCGAGGCCAGGTCTCCGAGAACTCGGTCAATCCCCCGAACAAGGAGAGCTGCGACGTTCTCCACGATGACGTAGCGGGGTCGTAGCTCGCCAATGAGCCTGGCGAACTCGGACCACAGCCCGGACTGTGGTCCAGTGATGCCTGCGCCCTTTCCGGCAACGCTGATATCGGTGCAAGGGAATCCGCCGCATATGACATCTGGGAAAATCCCATCGCCGTGTAGTCGATCTGCTGTGAGTTCTCGAACGTCATGGTACTGCGGCACCTCCGGCCAGTGCTTCGCCAGCACCCGCCGGCAGTAGGGATCGATCTCGACAAACGCGCAGGTGCGGAACCCGGCCCGCTCGAGGCCGAGGCTGAAGCTCCCGATACCGGAAAAAAGATCGAGGACCCTCACGCCGCAGCCTCCGCGCGTTCCTGCATCCAGGCGCGGGTGCCAGGCCGCAGATATGCGATAGCCCTATGAGCTGCGCAGTACGGCCCGTGACCGGTCACCGGCGCGTCGCACCAGTCCCAGTGCGGCCGGTTCCCCCGTGGATACTGGCAGCCACGCGGCGCCACAGGCTCTGGCGGGGGCGGCGGTGGAGGCACAGGGCGAGGCTCCGGCGGCGCCTGCACGGCCTTCGGCGGGCGCGGTGGACGCGGCGGCTTCACCGGCCGGGGGCGCGCGGGAGGCCGCGGCTGGCCTGCGGCGTGGAGCGGCGAGGCGCGCGGAGCCAGCCTGAGCCGGCGGACCTTGCCCACCACGGCGTTCTTGGTGATGCCCAGCTCGCGCGCGATGAGGCTGCAGACCGCCCCATCGTCCCAGCGCTGCCGCAGCCACGCGCAGGCCACCTGGTCCCACTCATGCAGCCCGCCAGGGTTCGCCGCGCTCACTCGGCGGCCTTCCGGCGTGCCCGTGGCCGCGTCGAGGCCAGCGCCGCGTCGGTGATGCCGGGAATGCCAGCCTCGGCCGCCGCCTCACGGATCGCCGGCCAGTGCTTGTAGGGCACCCCGTTGTGCATCCAGTGGTTCGCTGCCTGCCGGGTGGTCCCCGTCACAGCCATCACGATCTCCCGTCCGCCAAACAGCCGGAACAGCCTGGCCGTGGTCATTATCATGACATACTAGCCTGACAAGATATTTGCTGGCAAGATGAGGCCCAAGATGGGAAGCGACAGATTATCTGTCGGCGTGCGATACTCGGTGGGCCGCTCACCAAAAGCGGTGGTGACGGGGTGCTGTGGTGAACATGATGGAAAAGCCGAAACCCAAGGAAGTGGGGCTGCGCCTGCGCGCGGTCTTGCGAAAGCTCGGGCTGTCAATCGAGGACGCCGCGGCCGAGTTGGGCATGCGACGCGAACGTCTGTCCAACGCAGTCAACGGCTACGTGCTGCCTCGCTACGAGACGGTCTACGCACTCCAGAAGATGCTACCCGGCATCACCCTGGAATGGGTTTACTTCAACAACGACCATCTCGTGCCGGGGCAACTGGCCCGCGAATTGGCGATTTTCGTAGAGGCATTCAGGCAGAAACTGGAATTGCCGGAGGTCGAACCGGAGGACGAATCGGAGCGGAAGAAGGGACAGGCAAAGGGCGCGCGACGATCGGAGGCACGCGCCGCCTGACATAACAATATTCCCCTCCAGACAACTTTTCTGTCGCACATGACAAATTAGCTGCTATAATGCCTCCAGATTTGGAGGTCATGACGTGCGGCATAGGCTCCCCCTCGAGACTTTTGAACTGGGCCGGCGAGAGCGTTCAGCGACCGAACGCTCAGGTGGCGGGATGGGCGCGCCCACTCTGACGGTAGCCGGATTGACACAATCGCCAAACGGGAAATTCACGCCCGTCTGTGACGATGCGCAGTTGCAATGTAACGCCAGCGTTCATCACCGGTTGCACGTCCATAACTGGTACCTCTGCGACGCCTGCCCGCTCGAATGGGACGAATACGCGGCCTGCGAAGGCCCGGCGTGGTGCCCCTGCTGTGATGAGGCGGTCGAGCCCTACGACAGCGTGGATCTCAGGGAGGACGCAGCATGACCGACATCGACAATGCCTCGCTGCTCACCAACGCCGCAGCGCTCCTGGAACGCGCCCGCAGCGACGAGCGGGCGCTGGAGCTGGAAATGACGGTGCTGCAGACGCGCCTGGAGGCCGTGCGCGAGGTCGTGGCGGCCCTCACCGGCCGCCCGCGGGTGCGCCGCCAGCGCGCGCCACGGCTCGTCGAGGCACCCCAGGAGGCGCCTGAGCCGGTGCCACAGACCGAGATGGAGCTGAGCGCGTGAGCGGAGCCGACGAAGCACGCAACGCCATCCATACCGCTCTGCGCGACAGCTATGCACCCGTCTGGAAAGCCGGGGCAGACTACGCCGCGACCGTGAAAACAGCACTGGCTGAGACGGACCTGGTAGCAGCCATGGGCACCACCCTCGATGTCATCCGTGCCGCTGAACACCTCCACGATGTCGCCGAGAATGCCGCTAAAACCGCGCGCAGTCAGCTTGAGCTGCAAATGGCAGACACCGGATGCTTTCGGCTGGAGAGCGCCACGCTGTCCGGCCATCTCGCCCGCAAGCCGGCCTTCGTAGATGTCTCCGGGACGGTGCCGCCGGAATACATGCACACGCCAGAGCCGACACCCGACAAGCGAGCCATCAAACAGGCCCTGGAAGCCGGCGCGGACATTCCGAACGCGGCACTCGTGCGGCCTAACGACTACCGCTTGAGCATCAGGATCAAACAACCATGAGCCAGTCACTGACGACCCAGACATTTGAAACTGAGCTGGACAGCATCAACCCGCGGATCGCCGCTATGCTGCCGCCCGACGTGCCTCTGGAGAAGTTTCGCCAGGTCGTGCTGGCCGCCATCCGGCAAAAGCCTGATCTGCTCAAATGCAATCAGTCGTCCCTGTTCAGCGCATGCCTGAATGCCGCCCAGGATGGTCTGCTGCCGGATGGCCGTGAGGGTGCGATTGTGCCCCGCAAAGGAATAGCGGTGTGGCAGCCGATGATCGGCGGCATCTTCAAGCGCCTGAAATCAGGCGGCAGTGTCGCCAGCCTCTCGGCAAACGTGGTTTACGATGGCGAGGAGTTCGCCGTCATGTTGGGCGACGAGGACCGCATCGTGCATCGCCGGGATGTGTCGCTGGTCAGGCGCGGCCAGGAAGTCGCGGTCTATGCCATTGCGCGCCTTAAGGACGGCACCGCTGAGCGCGAGATCATGACGTGGGAGCAGGTCGAGGCCGTGCGTCAGGCAAGCGCTATGCCTAACTCTGGCCCCTGGACCGACTGGCCGGATGAGATGGCGCGCAAGACAGTCATCCGCCGCCTCTCGAAGCGCCTGCCGGTGCTGGACCCAGCGGACGAAGCACTGCAACGGACCATTCAACGGGTCGATGCGCTCTATGATTTCGATGGCAAGGCTGCAGCAACCGCGCCGCCGCAACCATCCCAACCGCCCCTGAAAGCAGCCGCTGCGCTGATGCAGCGCGCGCCACGAAGGGCCGAGGTCGAACCGGTAAAACCCGCACCGCGTAAGACCCATGACGAGACTGTGCGCGATGATGTCATAGCCAGCTATGATGCCGTGAGAACACGGCAGGAATACCTCAAAAACACAGATGAATGCCTGCAGACCATCAACTGGTTCGCCGAGAAACTACCGGCATTTCATGCGATGATCGTCAAAGCGCAGTCAGCCGCATGGGACCGCACCGAGCCGCGCCGCGAAGACATCGCTGAATGGGCCGGCGATCTGCCGGAGGTCGAGATCGCAGGCGCTGAGAAGATGGCGTCGGGCTGAGGCTCATGGAGCGCTTCTGGCGCCTGGTGGCGATGATTTTCTTAATGGGTAGCGTTACCGCCCTCGTGGCCTGGATGCTGCTCTCGTACCCGATCGAGCATTAGTCATCCGGCGGTGGCGTAGGCGGCCTGGCAGCGAGCAGAAGGGCAAGGATACCGGCCAGAGCCTCCGTGAAGATCGCTGACGCGCGAGCGCCGAGGTCAGCGCAGGCGCCGAGCGGATACGCCTTCTGGTAGATCAACACGACGCACGTCAGCACCGCGATGCTGACCCACAGGCATTGCAGCAGCAGCACGATACCAAACAGATAGAAGCACGCCCGCAACATCGGGAACGGCGGGCGGCGAGCCACACAATCAGTCCTCGCCGATGCCGATGGCTTCCAGGATCTCACGCATCCGTTGCCACGACGGCCGCTCGCTGCGTCGCCGGTGCGGCCTCCGCGATGTCACCACAGGCGAGATTGCCCAGTTGTCGCCGACCGTCATGCCCTTGGTGCTGACCAGCCGGCGCATCTCGCCGTCGAGCCACGCAAAGGCGTCGTGCAGCCCCGGCACCTCCAGCCCGGCGTGGATCGCCTGCGCGAGCGCGGCACGCTGGTAAGACTGGTAGGTGAGGTCGGTAACGCTGGGTGCTAGGTGGTCGTTGTCGGCCACGTCGGCGCCCCAGTCGTAAGTGAGGATGTTGAGGTCCGCCGCCTCTGACCATGATAGGCATTTGGTGCCATAGACCGTGCGGTTAGCCGGGTGGTCGGCGGGCTTCGGGCGCGATGCGATGTCCCATGTCAGTCCATCATCGGATGCGCCGAGCACCATCGTCTCGGAGTCGATGGTCACGCTCATGCCAGGCCGGAACTGCTGGTCGTATTTGAGGGTGAGCGTGTCTGATGTCTTGGTCATGGCCGCAGCGAGGATCGAGGCATTCTGCAACCGCATGTGATAGGGGCTGCAGCGGGCGCGGCACCAGCCGGAGGTGGCCGATGCTCTGTCTATACACGAGTGTATCAGCCACTCGGCAGGCCCGACCCACTCCTCGCGCCACGACGCGATCCACGCGGCAGTCAAGTCCACCATCCCTTGCTGCCACACATGATCGCCTGATTTGCTGGGGTCCAGTTCGGTGGTCTGGCCGGATTCGAGGATCGTGTGAAACACATAACAATAGGGATCGCTGGCGTTGCTCATGCGGTCCTCGACGTAGCCACGATGCACATCGAGCCAGTGCAGCCAGTAGCTCTGAGGCAGCAGCCAGGACGGCACCACGGCCGGCGTCGCGGCGACGCACTCGGCGATCGCGCGCGTCGGCCAGGCCCAGTACCGGCCCATGACCATGCAGCGGCTGTCAGCCGGCAGCGACAACTGCTGGTAATTGGTCACGAACTGCATCGCCTCGAGGTGGTATGGATCGCCCGTGAGCAGGAATGGGATGTAGCTCATCGAGGGGAGGTGGCCCTGGTCGGTGCGCAGCGGCGATGGGCCTTTGGTGATGTAGGGCGTGCCCTCGCTGGCACTGTACATATTCGCATTCGGCCAGTCGTTGATGATGTCGCCGGGCGCTGGGGCGAGCGTGTCTGGATCGCGCACGAACACCGCATAGCCGTTGATCGCCTCGGCCTGTGCGCGCCAGGCGTCCTCCGGTGCGCCGCGCACGAGATACTGCGCCTGCCACCCCGTGATGAGACCCAGGCCGGGATACGCCCCTGTGGTGCCCATGTTGGTTGGCATCCCGCAGGTGGCCATCGGCTTGTATTCCGCCACCGACAGGATGGCTCCGGTCGCCAGGCCGGTGGTGTTGAGGTGCGGGATGAGGTTCTGCGCGCTGAGCTGCGCGTATGAGCGACGCACCGGACGTGGTGCCGATTGCCAGCGCCAGCGACCGAACCAGTAATGGCCAGACGGCGCCTCCACGGTGGCTGTGGTGCCGTCGCGGCGTGTGATGGTGCAGGTGTAGGCGGGAAGGTTGGCGGCCTCTGCTGTGGCCCGCGGCTGGCCGTGCTCGAATACCCATTCCTCGCGGTCGCCGCTCCGATCCGGGCGGTAGAATACCAGCATGTGCGGCAGGCCCGGATTGGTGCAGACGATGTTGTCCTGCACGAAGTGGCCATCGGGGTCGGTGTAGCTGTCGAGCGGCTGACCCTCTGACGCCAGGAACGCATACTCGTGGCCGTCGATGCTGATCGTAGCGCGCGCCTCGCCCGGCTCCGGTGGCTCTTCCGGGTCAGGCGGCTCTTCAGGATCTGGCGGCTCCGGCTCCGTCTCTGCCGGCACGAACAGCCGCTGCGTCTCGGCGGTCTCGAATACGATGATGTGCGGATAGGTCGGCGGCGGGTCAGACATTAATTGCGATCCACTATGGCGATTGTTGTAGACATCCGGCGACGTATGGAGATACAAGCTGCGTCAGAGAGAAGGAACTGAGAGATGCGTACCAAAGTAGAGCTTCGCCAGTTGGTCCGGCGCTACAACAACTGGGCGACAGATGCTGAGCGTTTTGTCTGCCTGAATCCCCGGCACGCTGAGACGTGGCGCAAGGAGGCGGCGAAGCTTCGCGCGCTGGCCGCGGCGGCCGAGGTCGATCTTCAGATCGCCATCCACGGTCGGGAGGCCGCATGAGCCAAAAGCTCGCAGTCTACCTCCCCGATGAGATCGCCGACCGGCTACGGCAGCTCGCGGATGAGCGCGGGCAGTCGCTCTCGACGCTCGTCACCCGCCTGCTGCAAGCCGCACTCGCCAAGCCGGCGAAGGCCAAGGAAACCGCACGATGAGCGAACAGATACGCCGACGCATGCGCGCATGGAGAGTCATCAGCGTCATATGCTTCGCACTCATCGCGCTCATCGGGGTTTTTGGCGACGCTCCGCACGACCTAAATCTGGCAGTGGCTGGCGGTGTTCTGACAGGCGTCGCGCTTACCTGCCTCGCCCTATCGGACTCGTTGCAGGGGATTCTGGAAGGATGGGCCTGATGGATGCCGGCTGAGGACGCGCGCGAACAGCAATTACGCATTCAGTGGTTGGAGCTGCAAATGGAGAAGGCGCGATTCGATATGGCGATGGAGCTGCAGAAGCTGCGGCGCCAGACATGGATCATCGTGGTAAGCGGCACCGGTATTGTCGTCGCGGCATTCGCTGCCGGCGCGACATGGTGGGGCCTGCTGCATCATTAGGACACGACAGAGCGTTCAGCGGCGCAGCGCTTTGGATGACACACGCGCCGCACATTCACACTGAAAGACACACAGACTATGACACGACTAGCACTCGCCGCGGCACTCCTGCTCGCGGCAACGCCCGCCTTCGCACAGAACTGGACATCGAACCAAGTCGGCGACAGCACCTTTTACCGCAACAATGACGGCTGGCGCGGCACGTCCAACCAGGTTGGCGACAGCACGTTCTCCAGCTTCCATGGCCCGGACGGACAAACGCGCCGCTGCACGTCCAACCGGATCGGCGACAGCGTATTCACCAACTGCAACTGACATGAGCGACGAGAACGCCGCATCGCTGATGACGATGCATCCGCTGTTCCGGGCCATCCTGGAAGCCCACGGCGCACCCAAGCCGCAGCGGGATTACCCGTTCTGCGACACCGCCAAATGCCCCTGGTGGCGCGGCTATTGCTCGCGTGACCCGGCCTGCAACAACTGACCGGACGGCGCCGGCTTCGGCCGGCGTCACCTCCGCATTTAGGACACTGACATGCCTGACTGGTTCATAGCCGCAGTGGTCGCCTACGCCTGCGTCATACTCCTCCTGACTGTCAGGACGCGGGAGCAGGCGACCCGTAAGCTGGATTATTGCGGAGCAGAACGTTTGCTGCGGCTGGAACTCCATATCCGGCGCCGAGCTGCCCCAGAAAATTCGCCGTTGCGGACAGACCGCGTTGAGACAGCGGCGGCACCCGGCTCATTGACTGCAGATACTTTATCCCGTCCGGGCTGAACAGCCGGTCCACAATACCAGTCAGCGCGCGATCCTTCGACCGCTGTCCCATCGCGCCAATAGCGTCGCCGATGATACGCAGAGGATTTTCCGCCCATCGCTGCCCTCGGCTGGTGATCGCCGCCATCGAGCCTTGCGTTGCTGCCTGCTCCAGATTCTCCGCACCCGCCTGTCGCGGCGCCGTGAGGCTGTTCATGCCGCGCGATTGTGCCACACGCTCAATCGTACCCATGAAGTTCTCCAGCCCCTGGAACGCCGCCGGGTCCATGCCGGCCTGCAGGTTCGCTCGGATCTTCGGGTTACCCCATAGCTGCTGGCGCAGCGTCTGCGGGTTAAGCCCATCCGCCGACTTCGAGGCCCGGTCTATCATGTCCTGCAGATAAGCCCGTGTGCCGGCATTCCATTCGTCTTCCCTGCCGGCTTGAATGAATGCACCACGTTGCTCGGCAACGGCTCGCGCATTCTGTCCCTCGTACAGCGGAGCCAGGACCGAGCGTGTCGTCTCAGTGCCGGTGCCGCCTGCCGCATCGCCCACCGCCGACTGCTCCAGCCTGGCAGACAGTCGCTGGCCTGGCGCGGCTATCTCGCGGGCCTGCCCATAGGTCGGATACATGTCGTCCAGTCTGGCCACAACATCAGCACGTAGACTGTCGATTGCCGCCGCTCTGGTGTTCTCGCCAGCCCTGCGAGCTACCTTCACCGCGTCATCGAGATTCTGCTTGGCGAGGTTCCACATCTCGAAATCCGGCACATCAGGAGCAGGCTTCCTGAACTGATTGGCATAGTCCCGGCGCGCTGCGTCCAGCGCATCCTTGACTGCGGGCACCTCGGACAATGCAGATAAGTCAGGAGACGCTCCCTGCCCGACGCTCCTGGCCGCGTCGTATTGCGGACGGGCCTGCGCATTGGCCTGCTGGCGCACAATGCGGGTCGCATCCTCTGCGCCCTGCTGGAATTGCAACGTTGCATCGACCGCATCGGATACAGGTGAGACCTGGCCCATGCTTCTGTCGGCCGCAACATTCAGCTTCGCCCGCTGCATGTCGTAATAGGTCTTCGCGATATCGGCGAGGTCCGGCCTGCCCCGCACGGAGCCGGATGCGGCGGCGTCCTCAGATGCCAGCAAGGACGGCAGTCCAGACGCCTGCCCTGGTGTCAGATCCACACCTTGCGCCTGGGCCTGCGCCTGCCGCTGCTCAGCCTCCCGCAGCAACAGCGGGTTGCGCCGGATTGTCTCCCGATCAAACCTCGACACCCCCAGCGGATTTGGGTTGATGTTGCGCATCAAGACATTGCCGGCTAATTGCCCAGCGCCGGCGCCAACGGCCTCCGTAGCCGTCTGCCCGTAATTATAGGGCTGGTTCTTGCCTTCCGGATCGTAGCGGTTGGCAAGTTGCTGGCGCAGAAAGTCTCCCAGAGCCGCACCTGTGGCGGCGCCTGCAGGGCCGGCCACAAGTGACGTGGGCGCAGCCACCATGCCACCGCCCACGCCGCCCAGCGCAGGCAGAGCAGGCCCCACAAGCGTGCCAGCCGATGGTCCATACGTTGAAGGGTCGCCCGGCCGGAATTTCGGATCGACATAGAACGCCTGGCCGTTGAACCCCACCGCTGCCAACTGGCCATTCGGACCAAAGAAGACGCGCGACTGTGCTTCCTTCGGGTCCATGTCCGGAAACAGTTGGGTTGCAACAACGCGGCGTCGTTGCTCCGGATCGGTTGGGAAGCTGGCAATCGCCTGGGTGCCAAAGCCCGGCGGCATATCCTCACGGATCGGTCGTCCGGTGGACTGCGCCACGGGGTCATTCTTCGGTGGGTTGCCGACATACTGGAATGGCTGCCGGGTGAGCGGATCAATGCCGGGCGGCACCTCCGCGTCAGGCGCGCCGCGGCTCATGCCGGGCAATGGGTGGTCGTCGTATTCGTCGTAGATGTTCTTAGCCATTTTGGAGCGCCAGCTTAGCTGCACCACGCCCGAACTTTCTGTCGAACGCCTTGGCTGTATCCGGCTCCTTCTTCAGCCGCTCTACGGCAGCCTCCGGTATGGTCGCGAGGATCTCCTCCTCGATGTTCGGCAGCCTGCGCCCGCCGGCTTCCGGGCCGAATGAGCGGTAATGATCGAGCAGCGTCTGACGGTTGCTGTCCAGCATGCTCTTGAGCTTGGTTTTGGCTGCTTCCGCATCATCAGTCTGTCCGGGCACAAACGTCCTCAACCGCCCGCTTTCTCCTGCGGACTGAGCCGTACCGGCCAGGGTGTGATACAGATGGCCCTGCACATCGCCTATCGCTGCCCGCACCTTCACACCCTCCGGGTCCGTCCAGTTGGACATGATGTTGGGCTGCGATCCCCGCATGAGGCCGACACCGGCTGGATAACTCTCTAGCTGGTCGAGGGCTTTGACGATCTTCCGGTTGCCCTCGCCGATATCCAGCATCGCGGTCATCGCGTTGGCCGGCGCGAAATCCGGTTGCTTCTCGGTGCCGGGGATCGGCTTGACGCCGGCATATTCTTTCTGGCCCGGAAGCGGCGGGAAGCGATCCGATATATCGCGCCCGACCCGCGCAAGCATTGTGCCGCCCTTGCCGTCCGGCACCTGCTGCACCGGACCCTCGGCATACTTCCTGCGGTGCAAGTCGTACTGATCCTGCTCCTGCGGCGTCAGAGGCTCGCCATTGCGGATCTTGGGACCGATTGCCTGTAGAACGCGCAGCGAATCAGCGTCCTCGCTCTTGCTCTGTTCCAGCTTGGCAGCATCGGCCTCCGCCGCAGCGTCCTTTTTTGCCTCCCGTGCCTGCGTCGCCAGCTGGTTCTGCCGCGTGTTGAGGTCCACCTCGTATTGCCGCTGCGCCGTGACGTTGTGCTCGCGCCACGCCTCCTCCTGCTTATCAATGGCCGCCAACTGGTCTCTGGTTCTGGCCACGCTCAGCATGTTGTTGCGCGTCACCGTCTGCGCCGCAGTGAGGCCGGTTTGCGGATTGACCGGCTGCGGGGGTGTCAACCCCGGCACAGTAGCTGTTGGCGCCGCTGGTGGTGCTGTAGCGCCCGGTGCAGCCGCTGTGGTGGCCGCTGGCGCCACCGGAGCACCCGAACCATCAGCGCCCGCCACAACCCCACCAGAGCCGCGTGTGGGCGGCGGGACGGGCGCGGTGGATGCCGTTTGATAGGGAGCTGGTGTGCCTGCCGGCGGCGCTGTCGTGGCGGCTGTCGCCCCGCCACCTCCACGGCCATACGGCGCATAGTAGAAGTCGTGCTGTCCGATAGTGGTGCGGTTGCCGCTCGCCCAGCCGGGGATCGCATCGCCGCGGCTGGTGACCAGTGCCGGGTTGAGGAAGTGCGTTGCCCCGCCGGTCGGGTCTGGCGCCTGGCCGGCCATAACCGGGCGCACGACGGTATTGAGAATGCGCTGATACTCGGGAGAGCCTGGATCCAGTGCCACCAACTGCGCGCGCCGGCCGGTGTTCCACGGCTCGAACTGGTGTGGCTTGAAGATGACCTGCTCTGTCGTTTCGCCGCTGGCCTTGGCGCGGTTCAGGATGACGTGGGCAACCGCCTGCTGTCCGGCAACCGGCTGGTTATTAGCCTCGCCGTAAACGGTGCGGACGATCTGATCTTCCTGCGGCGTTATGCCGGCCGGCAGGTTGGTGGCGACGAACGGCGTGCCAGCCACTGTCGTCCCTGCGCCTGGCGCCGTCGCACCTGGTGTTGCACCCGCGCTGCCAGTTGGCGGGTTGAGCCTGGCATCCGCCGCGCGCCGGACAGCAGCCTGCTCCAGCAGCTCCTTCGACGGCGTGCCCATGCTGGCGAGCTGCGCTATGCGCTCGTGCCCCGGATACTGCGCCGGCGCGTTCTTCGCGAAGCCGCTCTGCTGCAACTGCGCCACAATGCCCGGATACGCCGCCGCCCGCTGGTCCGGCTCCAGCGTGTTCAGATACGCCGAGGCACGCGCCACCATCTCCATGTCGGTCGCCGCCAGATCCTGCTGGTCCTTCGCGTTGAGCAGGGCATTGCGCTGCTCGAACATCGCCTGCTTGCGCGGCGCCAGCAGCTCGTCCGAGCTCAGCCACGGCGAGGCGTTGGCCACGCCCTGCAGCAGCACATTCGCATTGAAGCCGCTCATCCGCCGAGCCCAAAGTTATTGGCGAACCAGCCATTGTTGGCGGTCGCGCCGCCCAGCGTTTCCGTGCCAATCGGATTGTTCGGATTCCAGATGAGGTTTGGCGTGCCGGAATAGATGCTGGTGCCGCCGCCGCCACCGAACAGGCCGCGCAGCGAGCTTTGAAAGTCCGGGTTCTTGAACAGGTCGTTGGCAATCGTGCCGAGGCCCTTGGCCGCATTGCCGTAGATGTTGGCATCCGCGGCACCCTGCGAAGCGGCGATGTTGGACATGTTCGTCCCAGTCTGCAGCGCGTCCGTCGCCGTCTGGTTGGCCGAGGACTGGCCCATCTGCGTCAGCTTGAACAGCCGGTTCACGTAATTCTCGAACTGCTGGCCTGCGAGGCCCGAAGCGAACCCCTCCTCGGCCTTGATCGTGGCGCCCGAGTTGAGCAGCCCGCGCGATGCGGCGCCGGCATCCACCGCGCGCAGCCCCTGGTCCCTCGCGAACTGATAGCCCGGATCGACCTGAAACCGGCTCATCGCCGTTGCCGTGTCGTCCGGCCCGAGACCGGTCAGCCCGGCAAGCTGGTTGAGCGCGGTCGTGCCGAAGTCGCGGTATGGCTTGTTATACTGATCCGCCATCATGAACGCGATGCGCTGGTCTTGCTGCGCCGCCTTCGACGCGCCACTGACCGCGCCCGACTGCATCGCGGCGCCACCCAGTGCCGCAGCTCCTGACACAGCCGCTCCCGCCACAACCCACGGCATGTCTCAGTCCTCCAGTTCCAACGTATGTTTCTCGCGCACCGCCGGCTCGTCGCCGTCCAGCCGATCCGCGTTGTGGATACATGCGAACACGCATGACCCGACGAGCGTCTCGAAGCGGTGCTTGCAGCCGGCCGGAACGCGGACCGTGGCCGGCGCCAGGAAGTCGCCGACATACTCATCGTCACGCCACACCCGCACCAGGCCACGCAGGACCGCCGTCAGATGGTCATATTCGTGGCTATGGGTTGGAATCATCGTGTGCGCGTCAGGCACCGACCAGACCTTGTAATAGACACCGCCGTAGATCGAGACGCTCACCGTTTCCGGCTGGTGTTCCGCTCGTTTCATGGCTCGCACCGCATCGAGATGATGCAGGCAATCCGGTCGCATTCGCCAGCATTGGTGATTGCATGAACCAGGAGGTTGTCGAAGGTCCACGCATCACCGACCCGCTGCAGGCACGGCTCGCCATCGCACGTCGTCACCGCCTGCCCGGCAAGCGTTACGTGCGCCTTGAAATTGTAGAACTCGGGCGCCCAGCTTCCGGCGTCGCTGTGCGGCAGGATCTCGCCACCTGGCGGCAGCCGCGTGATGAGGATCGAACCAAGCTCTACCGCCTGCACCCGCGCCATCAACCCGAACACCAGCGGACGCAATGCGGGCAGCTTATACCAGGGCGGCCAGAATACGTTGCGGTGCTCCGCTCCGCGCGACACCTCGCTGATGAGTGCTTCCGGCATATAGCGACAGGTTATGTCCACCATCTGCCCGTGCGGCGTGCCAGGATAGGTGCGGCGCATCGGGTTGGCATCCCACAGGTCCTCGTTGCGCGCGAGTTCCACCAGGACCGGCGTGGTGTCGATGCCTGACGCCAACTGCACAAACCGCATCACGACGCTCCCGGTGTCGCGTCGGCGTCCATCGCGTAGAGCGTCACCCGACCGCGCGTCTCCACCTTGAACACCCGCTGACGAAACGAGCCAAGCCGCGTCGAGACCAGCCGCCGCCGCTCAGCCTGCGCCTGCGCGCCCGACATCACCCGTCCCGCGGTGAACGTCCGTCCGCCGTCGTCAGACCAGCTCAGCAACACGTCGGTGGCCGGCGGCGCCTCCATCTCCAGTTCCGCGCGGCCACAGAACGCGCGTCGTGTCGTGGCGTGCAGCGGCGGAAACGTCACCTGCTGCAGGATCTGGTTACCGTTGTCGGTGTCGCCATCGGCATCCAGCACGTACAGCCGGCCCTCGGCGTCGCCGACGAACACGAACTCGCCAACACGCCCGGCCACCAGCGCGCGCCACGGCCCGACGCCATGCGGATTGCTGCAGCGGTCGTGCCATTTCTGCGTCGCCGCGTCGTAGCAGAGCGTCCGGCCAAGCTGCGGCAGCGTCAGGCAGTAGAAGGTGTGCCCCTCCTGCAGATAGGCCACCGCGGTGACATAGTCCGGGTTAGTCAGCTCGATGATCGACTCGACGGCGTGTGTCGAAATGCGGACGGCGTTGTAGCCGTTGCTGCGATAGACGCAGCCGTCACGCGCGGTCCACCACACCTCCTTGTCGATGATCTGCACCGACTTTGGCACGAAGCCGAACGGCACGACGCCTGGGCTGCGGCGCTGGAACGGGAACCTGGCGTCGCCGGTGTCATACCAGACCTCGCCGCCGGCATAGCCCAGCAGCCACAACTCGCCTTTGTGGGTGATCGCGCGCAGCAGCGTGGAGATCAGCGTGTCGGCCGACGCGAAATCCAGCGCATCCCACGTAAACGGATCGTTCAGCGCCGAGCAAAAGAAGATGTTGCCACGGCCGTGCTGCGTGCCGACGAAATAGCCATCGATGTAGGTGATGGAGTTGCAGCCGCCGCTGGGCGGGAATGCCGACGTGTCAACCTCAGTCAGCGTGGTGGCGGTGTGGGTGGCGGCGTAGAGCCGGGGCGGCACGCAGATCGCCACATGAAACGGCGAGACGGCAATCGTCACCATGACGTGGAACTCGCCGAGCGCAGGATCGACCGGCAGGCCGACATCTCCGAGCGGCGTCGTCACGCCATCGACCTTGCGAAACGCCTTGGTGCCGCTCACGCAATAGAAGCCGCCGGGATAGGTCGGATTGAACGCCTGGAACGGTCCGGCGCCGAAGGTCTCGGTGTAGACGAGGCCGGGACTGGTGCGCAGCGCCACCTGGCTTCGTGCGTCGTTGGGCGCGGCCTCGGCGAAGCAGTTGAGCAGCCGCTTTGCCGACAGCGGCTTTGACGGATGCTCGTAGCTTTCAACCGGAAACGGGATGCGCTGCATCCCGCCCTGCGGCTGCTGAAGCTGGGCTAATTGCTGAAGTGATTGCGACATCAGCGGCTCGCCGCCTCCAGCGCCACGATCCGTGCATCGAGCGTCCGCACCGCATTGCACAAGGCGAATATCAGGGCCTGGGTATCAAGGCTACGCATGTCGTCGTATTGCATGTCACCGACCTGGCCGGGCGCCACATTCACCATTTCCGGCATGATGCCCTCGACTTCCTGGGCGATCAGGCCGTGGTGGATCTGGTCAGGGTCGCGGTTGGTGGCCGGCAGGAAATTGTACGAGACGGGCCGCAGTTGCACGATCTCTGCCAGGCCAGCGGTATAATCCGTCACGTTGGTTTTGATCCGCGCGTCCGAGATGTCGGCCCACGGCCCACCGCCGATTTTGAAGGCGGCGCCATCGAGCCGGAAGGCCCATTTTTCTGATCCGCCAGACCAGAACTCGAATGCGTCCGAGGGCCGCGAGCCGCCATTGATCAGCAGCGAGGCCGTGTTGGTGCCGGTCGCTGAGGTCGCATTGGTGCCGTCGAGCTGCAACCACAGGCCGTCGAACGAGCCGATGCCGCTCCCGCCGCGCATCAGCAACTGGCCGTCAGGCGTGAGCTGCATGGCGACGCCTATCGGGCTGGGCATGATCCAGCTCAGCACGTTCGTGCTGGTGTTATATGACTCGAAAACGGCGGCGGACCATTGGAGGATATGCGAGCCGGAGACGTTCGGCACCAGCCCGAACGTGTCGGTCGGTGTATTGGCGAACACGCCGTTGCCGGCGATTGGGCCATCGACTGTCAGGTCGCCGTGTATACCGGTGTCGCCGTTGATCCCGGCCGTGCCGGTCACGGTCAGATTGCTGACGGTCAGATCGGCAACCGTGCCGCCGCTCAGGATATAGCTGCGCAGCGATGTTGCCATGAAACGGCCTGAGCCGGCGTGTTCGCCGACCACGCTGCACGAGTCGTTGACGGCGCCGAGGTCGGGCATGTCCTCGATGCGAATGCCAGAGCCGGACATGTGGCCTCCTACGTCAGCACGGGTTGATCGGTGTCGGTATGGACGGGAATGTCATCATCGGTCAGCAGCGGCAGCAGCGCGCGGTTGGTTTCCGCGGACGGACCGAACCCGATGCCGACATGCAGCACGCCTTCGAACAGCGCGTCGATGGAGCCGCCGCCGTCCCAGATGAGATGCACGGCCCAGCCGCAGCGTCGCGGCAGGCTGTAGAGGGTGCCGCCCGACAGATACCAGTCGAACGAGCCGCAGCCCGCCTGTGGCGCTCCTACGGCGCTCCAGAGGATGTCCCTGGCCAATGGCGATGACCGCGGCCTGCCGTAATCCCACGAGCGGTGATCATCGTAGCAGGACCAGATGGTCAGTTGTGCGGCAGGGCCGCCGAGGCCGCCGGTGAGCGTGAGAAGCGGCGCGGTCGGGTTGTCGCTTTCGACCACGGTCACCCGCAGCGCCAGGCTCTCTGCCGAGGACAGCACGAGATCGCGGCGCGCCTGGTAGAGCGGCGTAGCGCGCAGATACGGGACGACGATGGTCTGTTGCATGGGCTCTAGCGCCTCTCCAGCGTCTCGACGCGAGCAGCGAGGGCAGCGATCTCTGTGTCAACGTATGCCTTGGGTGCGGCCTGCTGCGGCTCGGTCGGCATGACCGGCGGCAGATCGACGGCCACGGGCGGTGGCGGTGTCGGCGCCACGTATTCCTCGACCTTGTAGCCGTTGGCGACGATCTCGGCGTATTCGGCGTTGCTTTCGTCCACCGGCACAAAGAACACACCAGGGCCGGTGATATTGCCCAGCGTTTCCTTGTCGTCCAGCGTTGCCTGGATCGTCGTGCTCTCTGCGGAGGAAAAGATGAGGTGCATGGCTATAAATCCGCCGATGCGGTGTAGTTGCAATAGAAAGAGCCGAAGCCTGTGGCGGTGATCAGCGCAATCGCCTGAAACGATCCCGAGCCGCCGAATGCCACAACTGACGCGCCCGATGTGTTCACGTAATTCGGGGAGACAACCCCCATCGTCGGAACGGCCCGCATCGTGACAGGCAGTTGTGTGATATGCCCGATTGCCGAGCCGGCTGTACCGTTGGCCCAGGCGCCCGCCGTTCCGACCTGATAGAACCTCTGGCAGGCGGCGAGCTGTTGCTGCGGCGAACCACCGTAATCCAACGGTGTTGCTACGCTGCCGATCTCCAGCTGCACGCCCCAGAGATTGGCAAACCAGCTGCCCTGATTTCCGATGCCACCCGACGCTGCGGCAAACGTTGATCCAGCAGACGCCCAGATATTCAGACTGCTTGATGCGTCGCCATTGGTGCCCAGCGTTTTACCTGACGCGGACGGCACCGCGAGTGTTACGGAATACCGCGCCCATGACGTTGTGAGGGTGACCGCTGTTCCGTTGCCGGTCACTGATGCCGATGGCGAGCCGCCAGTGCCGAAAAACTGATCGAACGAAATACCCAGCTTGTTCGCGGCGCTCCCGACGGCCCAGAATGATACGGTGATGGTTTTACCGGACAGCTGGCGCACGCCCTCTAACTTCTGCACCACGCGACACATGGAGCCAGCCGTTGCCGTGCCAACGATGGTCAGCGACGCCATCGTTGTCGCACTTTCATTGCCGATCGCCGTGCGATCCGCGTCAGTCGTCGGATTGAGTGTCAATCCCATCGTGTCGCCAGCGACGCCCGATTGAACCACCCAGCGATCCGCTGAATAGATCGTCTGTGCCCCGGTTGCCGTGAATGGCCCTACGCCACGCTGCGCGATGTTGAACAGCGCATTATGCACGAGGTTGCGCCCAGCGTTGTTGGCGGCGACAGCGGCGCCCGCTGTGACGGAAGCAACCGACGCTCGCGAGGTGTCGGTCGGGTGGACGTGATCGGCGCGCGCCCAGGTCGTGCCCACACCGATGGTCGCAGTACCGTCCATCACAGGCGTGGTGGAGGACGGCGGCAGCACCGTCGTCACGTCGCCACTGCTCAGCGTCACTGCGCCGGTGCGGGTGTTGAAGCTCGACACGTTCGGCGATGGCGAGCGCAGGATCTGCCACTGGGCGATACCGGCAGCCCAGATGATCCGGTCGCCGTTATTGACCGTCTGCCCGGCAATGCCGGGAATGCCGCCAGGCGCCGTCTCAGGCGTAGCAGGATTGACGGTCACCGCGACATAGTTGGCATTCGAGACGCTGCCGCCAGCGGTGATGCTCGGCGTGTTGGATGCGACGGACCATGTGCCGAGATAGTTGCCGGCGAGCGAGATGGCATTGTCGATGTAGTGCTTGTTGGCGGCCTGTGCGCTGGCTGTCGGATCGCCGGAGAGCACAAGCGGGCCGGTCATGGTATCGCCGCTGACGTTCACGAAGTCGCCGCCGCTGTTTGGCGTCGCCACCCACTTAGCGCCATCCCAGATATACGAAATGCCGCCGTTGCTGACGGTCTGGCCGATGGTGGGTGAATTGGCGAAATCGAACACGGCGCGTCCTATCCGATCATCGTGACCATGGGGCCGCCTGCCGCGACCGGCACCAACGCGACACTCGCCCACTGCTCGGTTGCCACGAGCGTTGCGACCATCTGGGTGCCGGAGGTCGCCTGCACGGAGGCCCACATCTCCAGCGAAACAGATGTGACTTGCATGGCGGGGGCGCCAGTCGCGAACTGCTCTACAGCAACCTGGGTTGTTCTGATGTCGGTCATAGCGTGCAGACTGGGCCGATGCTGACGTTGTTCACCGCAACAGGCGTCCACGCAGCACCGGTCGCCGGGTCCGTCGCGTCAGTGCGCCACAGCCAGCCGAACGTGGTCGAGAGCGCCGTGCTGGTGCTCTGCACTGTCGTGGCACCCGATTTCAACTGCACCGCGCCGTTACGCGTGCCCGCGTCGGATTTCTGCACGAAGCCGCGCGTGGTCACCGCGACAACGCTGACCGGCGTCGCAGCGAGTGCGGCGATGCCATAGAGATCGCTGTGGCCCACGGTGCTGTCGTAGACGTATGACGCGGCACCGTCCTGCTGGGGTTCTGCGACCATCTGATGGTTGGGCGTCGCAAAGCTCAACGTAAAAATCGGTGAGGCAGAATTTGCTGACATACCGGTGATCGGGGCGCCAGGGAAACTGGCATACGCACATGTCCCTGTGTAGGTCGTTGCGAGGCTGTTGGTGCTGTTATAGGTAACGGATGCATCCTGATCGGTCGCAAAGTAGTATTGCGTGCCTTTGGTAACTGCGAGACCGGGCGTGAAGGTGACGACGTTTCCGCCAGCCACCGGATTAGTGATCTCACTTGAGGTTGCCAGGACGGTCGAACGATCAGCGGCATAGATTGCCGCTTTGACGTGCGCTGTTGCTGCGGCGTTGACTGAGATCGAAGCACTGGTCAACGTGCCGTTTACCGTGGGGGTAAAGGACACAAGGCGCACGTTGCCAGCAGTCGGGGTGGCGGTCGTTGCCGCTGTATTTGGTGTCAGCGGAAACGGGTCAGGCGCCCGCGCGAACTGCGTGCTCACATCGCTCGCGGGCATGCGGGTATAGGCGCGGATGTCGCCCACGAACGGCACGCTGGCGGTGTCGCTGCGCCAGAGCAGGTCGTCGATAGATTGCGTGATACCGTTACCTGTCGAGTGACCGATCTGCAACTTGTTCGCGTAGTTGTTCGCGTTGGTGCTTGTGTCGAGGTTCCCCACGGAGATGAAGCTGTCGTAGTCATTGCTGGCGTTGCCGTTCTTACGCACGCGCATGCCGCCGACCGTATTGCTGACAATCACCTCGATCTCGAGCGCGATCCATGTGCTCTGCGCCGAGACCGCGCCGGTATAGGTCGCAAGCACGGTCCCTGTGGGCGTGCCGGAGGTCAGCAGCATCGCGCCGTCGCTACGAAACACGATGGCGCATTGCCCTGTTGTGCCATCGAGCAACTGCAAATAACAGTCAAGGGCGGTTCCGGTCAGCGCGGCAGTCTGCTGGAACGCCAGAACGATGTGGTGGATACTGTCGTTTGCGCCGCTCGATTTAATCAGCAACACAGCGGTGGGATTGCCGAACTGAACTGCACGGCTACCAGAGAAACGCCCGGTTATCAGGCTGATGTTGCCAGGCGTTCCGCCATCCCAGTATCCCGTCACCGCGTCGGTGGATGTTGCGTAGAGGTCGAACGAATCCCCGAAGGCCCAGGCGCACATGCTACCGCTCCGCCTTTCTTAACTCCACGTCACAGCAAGGGACAGCAGCGTGTCGGTCGGTGATCCGGTCGAGCCGGTGATCACTGCGGTGATCCGCTGGCCTGCCGTGAATGTCCGCGCCGCCGTGGCCGTGGCAGTGGCCGGCGTCGCACTGCTAACAGCAACGGCGC
>Ga0207711_10001082_pt1 | contig 26041 bp, 23 predicted proteins | sample KBSS34metaG_FD_184401 | JGI IMG/M metagenome (GOLD analysis project Ga0207711, IMG submission 184401) | Switchgrass rhizosphere microbial communities from Kellogg Biological Station, Michigan, USA - KBS S3-4 metaG (SPAdes) (version 2) | ecosystem: Host-associated > Plants > Roots > Rhizosphere... | reverse complement strand
CGCCTCTCCGATCAGAAGGCCCTTGGACTCATAGGCGAGCAGCGCCGCCGTGAAGCCCAGGATGACGCCGATCACGACCGACGCGGCGCCGTCGAAGAAGGGGTTTCCGGTCAGCTGGGACAGCGCGAGGCCGATTGCCGCGGCGACGATGCCCGCCATGGCCGCGCCGTTTTCGAGGAGGACGATGAACGACGGGGGGTCCTTGGACCGCAGGATCGCCTCGAACCAGCCGAGATTGCCCTTGGCCTTCCGGAAATCCTGATAGGCCTCGAGCGTCGACCAGCCCTCCAGCAGGAACGCGATGAGGAGGACCGCATAAGCGATGATCGGGGACACCGCCGGTTCGGGATGGGCGATGTGCAGGAAGCCTTCGTAAATCGATACGCCCGCGCCCAGCGAGAAGACGAGGACCGCGACGACGAAGCTCCAGAAATAGAGCTCGCGCCCGTAACCGAACGGGTGCGCCTTGTCGGGCGGCCGCTTCGCGGCGCGCCGGCCCCACATCAGCAACAGCTGGTTGGTGGAATCAACGACGCTGTGGACGCCCTCGGTCAGCATCGCCGACGAGCCGGTGACCGCCGCCGCGGCGAACTTCGACACGGCGATGCCGAGGTTCGCGAGAAGCGCGACGACGAGCGTGCGCGTGCTGGCGGTGGGTGCGCTCAAATGTGGATCACACGGCCAAACGCAGCGAGCACGCTTTCGTGCATCATCTCGCTGAGAGTCGGGTGCGGGAACACCGTCTGGATGAAATCATCCTCGACCAGCTCGGCCTGCTTGCCGATCGTATAGCCCTGGATCAGCTCGGTGACCTCGGCGCCGATCATGTGCGCGCCGAGAAGTTCGCCAGTCTTCGCATCGAACACGGTCTTCACGAAGCCTTCGACCTCGCCGAGCGCGATCGCCTTGCCGTTCCCGATTGCCGGGAACTTGCCGACCTTCACCTGATAGCCCTTGTCCTTAGCGGCAGCTTCGGTGAGGCCGACGCTCGCGACCTGCGGCCGGCAATAGGTGCAGCCGGGAATGTTCTTGGGGTCGGTCGGATGCGGATGCACGTCCTTGTTGCCGAGCTCCTTCGCGATCGCCTCGGCGGCGGTGACGCCCTCGTGGCTGGCCTTGTGGGCGAGCCAGGGCGGCGCGGTGACGTCGCCGATGGCCCAGATGCCGGCCACATTGGTGCGGCACATCGGGTCGGTGTCGATATGACCCTTGGTCGTCTTCACGCCGAGCGCCTGCAGCCCGATATTCTCGGTGTTCGGGACGATGCCGACCGCGACGATACAGTGGCTGAACTTGTGCTCGGCGGACTTGCCGTCGCTCGTCTTGATCTTGGCGGTGACGCCCTTCGCGTCGGGCGTCAGGCTTTCAACGCCGGCCGAGGTGAGCACGGTGAGCCCCTGCTTCTGAAGGCTCTTGGCGAGCTGAGCGCTGACTTCCGCATCCTCGACGGGGACGACGCGGTCGAGCATCTCGACTACCGTCACCTTGGCGCCGAGGTCCGCGTAGAAGCTCGCAAACTCGATCCCGATCGCGCCCGAGCCGATGACGAGAAGCTCGGTCGGCATCTCGGGCGGCGTCATGGCGTGGCGGTACGTCCAGATCTTCTTGCCGTCGGCCTTGGCAAACGGCAGGTCGCGTGCGCGGGCACCGGTGGCGACGATAATGTGCTTGGCGGTCAAATCGGTATTCTTGCCGTCCACGCCCTTCACCGACAGCTTGCCTTTCCCGGTCAGTGCGCCCTCGCCCATCACGACCGTGATCTTGTTCTTCTTCATCAGGTGCGTGACGCCCTGGTTGAGCTGCTTCGCCACCGCCCGGCTGCGGGCCACCACCTTGGCGAGGTCGAACGACGGCTTTTCATTGCTGAGGCCGTAAGCGTCGGCGTGCGTCATGTAGTGGAACACCTCGGCCGTCCGCAGCAGCGCCTTGGTCGGGATGCAGCCCCAGTTGAGGCAGATGCCGCCGAGGTTCTCGCGCTCGACGATCGCGGGCTTGAGACCAAGCTGCGCAGCGCGGATCGCGGCGACATAGCCGCCGGGGCCGGAGCCGAGAACGATGACGTCGTAATTGTCAGCCATTGCTTTCCTTTTCCGCCGCAATTGGTCGCGGCTGGTTTTTGTCGTCGAGCGCGACGAAGGTGAACTCGCCCTCAGCCACGATGGTTTCGTTTTCGCCGTCGCGCTGGCGAGCGACCGCTTCGGCCTTGAGCCGCAGCGAGCTGCGGCCCTGCTTCATGAGATCGACATAGACGCTGAGCTCATCGCCGACGGCCATCGGTCCAGGGAACTTGATCGCGTCTGCCGCGACAAGCAGGGCCTTTCCGTGAGTGAGCCGCGACACGAACGACCCGCAGGCCAACCCCATTTGCCCCATCAGCCAGCCGCCGAACACGCCGCCGTAGGGGTTGGTATCGGCGGGCATGGCGGTGACACGGATCACCGCCTCTCGGCTCAAGCCAGCATCCCCAGCGGGTTCTCGACCAGGTCCTTGAACTCTTTCATCAGCCTGGCCCCGTCGGCCCCGTCGATGGCGCGGTGATCGAAGCTGCCGGTGGCGCTCATGACGGTCGCGAGCTGCAGCGAGTCATTGACGACATAGGGTCGCTTCTCGCCCGCGCCGATCGCCATGATCATGCCCTGCGGCGGGTTGATGACGGCTTCGAACTGCTTGATGCCGTACATGCCCATGTTCGAGAGGCTCGCGGTGCCGCCCTGATATTCGGGCGGCTGGAGCTTGCCCTCCTTCGCGCGGGCGGCGAGGTCCTTCATCTCGGTGGAGATGGCCGACACGCTTTTGGTGTCGGCGCCGACGATGATCGGGGTGATGAGACCGGACGGGATCGACACCGCCACCGATACGTCGGCGCGGCCGTATTTGAGCAGTTGATCGCCGGCGAAGCTGACGTTGCACTCCGGCACCGCCATCAGCGCCTGCGCGAGCGCCTTGATGAGGAGATCGTTGACGCTGAGCTTGACGCCGCGGCTCTCGAGGCCGGCGTTGAGCTCGCCGCGGAGCTTCAGAAGCGCGTCCAGCTGGATGTCGACGGTGAGATAGATGTGCGGGACCTGCTGCTTCGACTCCGTTAGGCGGCGCGCAATGGTCTTGCGCATGTTCGACAGCTTGACCGCCTCGTGCGGGATGGCCTGCTCCATCGGTCCGGGAAGGACGGCGTGACTGGCGGCTGCGGGAGCGGGTGCGGCTGCCTGGGCCGGAGCCGCAGCTGGAGCCTTGCCGGCCGCGGCGTCGATGTCGGCGCGGACGATGCGGCCGCCGGGGCCGCTGCCCTGGATCGCGCCAAGGTCGATGTTCTGCGCCTGGGCGAGGCGGCGCGCGAGCGGCGACGCCTTGACGCGGTCGCCTTCGGCGCGCGCGGGCTGCGGCGGCGCGGCGGGCGTCTCGACGGGCGCCTGCGGCGGCGGAGCGGCTTTCGGAGTCGCGTCAGCCTTGGGTTCGGGCACGGCCTTGGGCGGCGCGGGTGCGGGCGTGTCCGCCTTTGGAGCCGCACTCGCAGCCGAGGCGTCCTCGCCCTCGCCGGCGAGGATGGCGATCGGCGCGCCGACCTTCACGCCATCGGTGCCCTCGGGAACGATGATCTTTGCGATCGTGCCTTCGTCGACGGCCTCGAACTCCATCGTCGCCTTGTCGGTCTCGATCTCGGCGAGGATATCGCCGCTGGCGACCTTGTCGCCTTCCTTCACCAGCCACTTCGCGAGCGTGCCCTCCTCCATGGTCGGAGAAAGGGCGGGCATCTTGAGTTCGATCGGCATGGGCACTGTCCTGACAAGGCTCGCGCGGCTCAAAGCCAATGCGGCCCCTCAGGTCAAGGGCTACAGGACGCGGGAGAGGATCTCCCCAAGCCGTACGCAGCCCGCCTCATCCTCTTCGGTGAAGCGCGCCGCCTTCGGGCTGTCGATGTCGAGCACGCCGAGGACATCGCCGTCGCGGATAAGGGGAACGACGATTTCACTGTTCGATGCGCTGTCGCAGGCAATGTGACCGGGAAAGGCGTGGACGTCCTCGACGCGCTGCACCTGGCGGCTCTTGGCCGCGGCGCCGCAGACGCCTTCATCGAAGCTCATCCGGATGCAGGCGGGGCGGCCCTGGAACGGCCCGAGGACGAGCGTCCCACCGAAATTGCGGTAGAAGCCGACCCAGTTCACGTCGGGCAAAGTCTCGAAGATGAGCGCGGAAGCGTTGGCCATGTTCGCAATCGGGTCGGGCTCGCCGGTGACGAGGCCCTCGAGCGCGGACGCGAGGTCGCGGTACATGGTCACGGTGTCGGCCGCGGCGATCTTGAAGTCGTAGGTCAATCGAACGTCACCTTTCCGCGGCCTTGCTTGACCGCGCTTCGCTGGCGCTTCTTGTCCACCCGCTGAGCCTTGGCCGCCCGGCTCGGGCGCGTCGGCTTGCGCTTGGCTTGTACCATATGGGCAGCCGCAATCATCTCCGCCAGTCGTCGCCGCGCGTCGGTGCGGTTCGCCTCCTGGGTGCGGAAGCGGCGCGCGGTGATGAGGATTTCGCCAGCGCCGGTGACCCGGCTTCCTGCGATCTGCCTCAGGCGCTCATAGGCGTCGGGGTGAAGGCCGAGCTTGAAGAGGTCGACGCGGAGCTGCACCGCGGTCGCGACCTTGTTGACGTTCTGCCCGCCCGGCCCGGTCGCGGCGAGGAAGCTTTCCCTGAGCGCGTCCTCCGGAATATTGACGTCCTCAGGCCGCATCGGCCCATTCCGCAAAATAGTCGGGAAGCGGCGCGGTGACGTCGATCGCGGGCTTGCCCTGCCGCGGAACGACGAGGCGCGAGGCGTGAAGAAGCATCGGGCCGCCGGGGACGCCGTAGACGCGGTCGCCGACGATCCCGCGCCCGAACGCCTCGCGTGCGTGCGCGCGAATTTGGTGCGTCCGGCCCGTCAGCGGCTGAAACTCGACCAGAGTGGACCCATCGCGGACCGCGAGCCGCCGCCAGCGCGTTGTCGCCGGGAGACCATGTTCATCAAAGACCATCTTCCACCCGGCTTCTGCGGTCGAATGCTTCGCGAGGGGCAGGTCAATCTCTCCGGCCTCGTCGGCAACCTCGGTCGCAAGGACCGCCAGGTAGAATTTCTCAACCGCGCGGCCTTCGAAGGCCTGCTGAAATGTGGACCGCGCCTTGGGCGAACGCGCGAAGAGGAGGCAGCCGCTGGTGTCTGTATCGAGCCGGTGCATCGGTGTCGGCGGACGTTTGAAGCCGCACTTCAGCTCATCCAGCCTGGACGCAATCGAATCGCCGCCGCGACGCGGGGCGTCGACCGGCAGGCCGGCCGGCTTGTCGAGCACGATGGCCTCGCCGTCGATGAAAAGGATGCGGTCAGACAACATTGGCGCGCAGGTGCCACGCGCCGATGCACCAAGCAAACTTACGCTCGTCTCAGACACTCCGCTCAGGACGAGCGAATGCTATTTCGGCTGTCCAACAGGATCATCGCTCCGAAGCGGATTGTGACTCTCCTGCAACGAATCCAAGGAATCCATGCAGTTACACAATATTAACCTTTTCCCTTCAGACCTCGAATGGTTAATGGACGCTTCAGAGCCGTTAAGAGCGCGTAACGCTTGCGGTTGCGGAGGGGGGAAATCACGATGCGCGTGCTGCTGATCGAAGACGAGCCGACGACCGCGAAAGCGATCGAACTGATGCTCGGTACAGAGGGCTTCAACGTCTACACGACCGACCTCGGGGAAGAAGGCCTCGATCTCGCGAAACTGTATGACTACGACATCATTCTCTTGGACCTGAACCTGCCGGACATGCACGGCTATGACGTGCTTAAGAAAGTCCGCACGGCGAAGGTCTCGACGCCGGTTCTAATTCTTTCCGGCATCGGTGAAATGGACAGCAAGGTTCGTGCGCTCGGCTTCGGCGCCGACGATTACGTCACCAAGCCCTTCCACCGCGACGAGCTGGTTGCCCGCATCCATGCGATCGTGCGCCGTTCGAAGGGCCATTCGCAATCGGTCATCCGCACCGGCAAGCTCGCCGTGAACCTCGACGCCAAGACGGTCGAAGTCGACGGCGCCCGCGTGCATCTGACCGGCAAGGAATATGCGATGCTGGAGCTGCTTTCGCTCCGCAAGGGCACGACGCTCACCAAGGAAATGTTCCTCAACCACCTTTACGGCGGCATGGATGAGCCCGAGCTCAAGATCATCGACGTGTTCATCTGCAAGCTGCGCAAGAAGCTGAGCCTTGCCTGTGGCGGCGCCAATTACATCGAGACCGTCTGGGGCCGCGGCTATGTGCTGCGCGACGCCGACGAGGGCGAAGAGAGCGAGCCGCAGGCGGCTGTCGCCTAACAACCGGAACATCGAAAGCGAATGGGCGGGGCGCCTCGGTGCCCCGCCCTTTTCTTTTGCCTAGCGCCGCGCCGCCTTCCTGAACAGCCAGGCCGACAGCAGCCAGAGCCCGGCGAAGGCCTCGATCAGGAACAGCAGGGCGAAGCGGCCTGGCGGTTCCGTTGCGCCGGCGTCGGCCATGAACACGCCGACGCCGATCATCCCTTGGATCGCGGCGACGACCGTCATCGCCCTCGCCATCCCCTCTGCCCTGAACCGCGCGACGATCGCGCCGACGAGAGCCGCGCCAATCACGCCGAAGAACATCAGGTTCAGCGGATTGTCCTCATTGCCGATGATCCCGACCGCGCCGTTGATCCACACCAACAGAAAGCTCGTCGCCAGCGCCACGGCTACGCCGCCCCTGAAAGCCCAATTCCCGCTTTTGCGGACTGCCAGTTCGAACAGGCCGCCGACAGTTGCGAACATCGCGCCGGCGAAGACGAAATCGAACAGCGTCCACGGCCAATGTGCGACTAGCGGGATCATCAGCAGTCCAACCGGGATCGCCCATCCGACCAGTCGCCAAGGGATCCCCGCGCCGCCGCCGCCACTCGCCTTGCTTGCCATTATCCAACCTCCATGCATGACTATGGCCATGGGTTTGGCGCAATTGCCCGTGAGAGGCATGAGCAAGTCATGAGGAACGGCTGAAAAGTGTCGGCGTGCTTCGCGTTCGAAGGGTTCGTGCTCGATACCCGGGAGCGCCGGCTGGTTGAGGGCGACAGTCCGGTCGAGCTCAACGCCCGTTACCTCGACGCGCTCGCCTTGCTGGTGCGCGACGGCGGCAAGCTGGTGCCGAAGGACCAGTTCCTCGACGAGGTCTGGCGCGGCGTTCCGGTCACCGACGAAGCGCTGACCCAATGCATCAAGACCTTGCGGCGAAAGCTCGGCGACGACGCCAACCGGCCGCGATTCATCGAGACGGTGCCCAAGCACGGCTACCGCTTCATAGCGCCCGTCGAGGTGCTTGCAGACCAGGAACGAACGGCTGTCCGGGCGCCGGCCGCGGACGCGCAGCGATGGCGCCAGTTCATGACGACCTTGTCGGCCGGGATCGCAGGCGGCGGAGCAGCAGGATTTATCGGCGGCCTGATCTACGGCTTCGCGGCCGCGTCGCAGCCGGTCCAGACCGGCCCCGGGGCGCTGTCGATCCTTCTGGTGCTGCTCGCGGTGACAATTCTCGTCGCTCTGATCGGCGCCGCCGGAGTCAGCGTCGGGATCGCCATGGCACGCTTTGCACGGCCGTCGTCGGCAATGTGGAGTGTTGTTGGCGGCGCAGCGGGTGGCCTGCTGGTGGGCGCGTTTGGCAAGCTCCTTGGCCTCGACGCGTTCACGCTCCTCGTCGGCCGTTCGCCCGGCAATATCACGGGCGGACCCGAAGGAGCGTTGATCGGCGCGGCCGTGGGACTTGCGGTGGCGATCGCGCTGCGGGGCACCTCCGTCCGGCGCGCGCTGTCGATCGGCGGGGGTTTCGGCGCAGCGGCGGGCGTGATTATCTGGGTTCTCGGCGGGCGGCTAATGCTCGGCAGCCTCGAACTCCTCATCAGCGGCTTCCCGAATTCGCGGCTTCGAATGGACGAAATCAGCCACGCCTTCGCCGATCCGTTGCTCGATCGAGCGGTGCATGTCTCGGCCGCCGGCCTCGAGGCGGGCCTTTTCGCAGGCTGCGTGGTCGGCGCGATGGTACTCGCGCTGCGGCGGTTGCCGAAGAGCGGCTAGGCTTCGGTGAGAATCCGGCTGCGCGTGCGGCGGGCCGGGAGGATGATCGATTTCTTGCCCGTGTCGGGCTCGCCCTCGCCCATCCGCCGCCAGCCGTCGCGCCCGAGCTGTTCGAGCGGCTTGAACCCGGTCTTGTAGGCCATGCGGGTCGAGCCTTCGACCCAGTAGCCGAGATAGACGTACGGCAGTCCGGTCCGCGCCGCGCGCACGATATGATCAAGGATGATGTAGGTGCCGAGGCCCTTTCGCGCGTCCGGCCCAACGTCGAAGAAGCTGTAGATCATCGACAGGCCGTCGCTCTGCTGGTCGGAGAGGCATGCGCCGACCAGCCTCCCTGGCCGTCCGTCCACCGACGGCTCACGATATTCGATGACGTAGGTGCGGACCGGGCTCTGTTCGACCATGTCGGCGAAGTCGCTCTCGTCCATTTCGGCCATGCCGCCGCCGGGATGGCGCGCGGACAGGTAGCGGCGGAGCAGGCTGTATTGCTCGTCAGTGGTCCACGGCTTGCACGCGCTGACCTCGAGGTCGGCGTGCCTGCGGAGCAATTTGCGCTGGCTCGCGCTCGCTTCGAATTCGGCAGCGAGCACCCGGACCGAGACGCATGCCGAGCAGTCGATGCAGCTCGGGCGGTAAGCGACGGACTGGCTCCGGCGGAAGCCGATGCGTCCAAGCGCCTCGTTCAATTCGCTGGCGTGACGGCCGGTGAGTTCGGTGAAAACCTTCCGCTCGACCTTGCCCGCCAGATAGGGGCACGGACTAGGGTTCGTGACGAAGAATTTCGGGAAGCGGAAGGGTGCGCTCACCCGGCGACCTCACTTATTTGGTTACGCTGCCGTTTATGCGACTGGTAAACGCCAATGAAAAGAGTTCGGACGCCTCAAAATCGACGGAATTGCGATCCTGTCCCGCTGGGGGACAGGAAAGTGTCACCAGCTGAGTGAAAATCAGTCGAGCTGGGCGCGCTCGACCCTGAATCCCGCCTTCTCGAGTCGCGCGACGACATCGTCGATCGTCTGGGCGTCGCGTGCCTCGCATTCGACTTCGATAACGGTGTCCTTGGCGGGTAGCGCGTTGAAGATGCGGCTGTGGCGGATTTCGATGACGTTAGCGCCCGCCTCGTACACCTGGCGCGTGATCGCGGCGAGCGCGCCGGGCTGGTCCTGGACGGCGACTCGGAGTCTCGCGATCCGTCCGCCACGCACGAGGTCGCGAACGAGGACGTTGGCGAGGAGGTGCGTGTCGATGTTGCCGCCGCAGAGGATGGTGGCGACCTTCTTGCCGCGAAAGCGCTCGGGTTCGGCGAGCATCGCGGCAAGGCCGGCTGCCCCTGCCCCTTCGACGACGGTCTTCTCGATTCCGACGAGCATTGCGACCGCACGTTCGAGGTCGCGCTCCGGGACGAGCACCACGTCGTTCGCATATTCCTTGAGGATCCGCGACGTCAGCTCACCCGGCTGCTTCACCGCAATTCCCTCGGCGAGCGTGTCGCCGCCGAGCGGCATGTGGCAGCCTTGGATCGCGCATTTCATCGACGGATAAAGCTCGGCCTCGACGCCGATCAGCTGGATGCCCGGATTGAGCGCGCGCGACGCGATCGAGACGCCCGACATCAGGCCGCCGCCGCCGATAGGCACGACGATCATGTCGAGGTCCGAAGCATCCTCGAACATTTCGAGCGCGGTCGTTCCGGCGCCCGCGATGATCTGCGGATCGTCGAACGGGTGGACGAAGACGAAGCCCCTCTCCAGCGCCAACTCCCGCGCATGGGCGTAGGCGTCGTCGAACATGTCGCCGTGCAGGACGACGTCGGCACCGTGGCCGGCGGTTTGAGTCACCTTCACGGTTGGCGTGTTGGCGGGCATGACGATGGTGGCGGGGATGCCGAGCCGCTTCGCATGGTAGGCGACGGCCTGAGCGTGGTTTCCGGCCGATGCCGCGATGACGCCGCGACCGCGCTCTTCCGGCGTCAGCTGTAGCAATTTGTTGAGCGCCCCCCGCTCCTTGTAGGCGGCGGTGAACTGGAGATTCTCGAACTTCAGCCAGACCTCGGCGCCGATGATCTCGGAAAGGGTGCGGCTGACCAGCATAGGGGTGCGGACGACGGCGCCTTTGATGCGCTCTGCGGCGGCGCGGATATCGTCGATCGTGGGAGGCTGAAGCATGGCGGGCGGCCTAGCCCTTCACGCTTGGTCGAACAATGCTAAGCGGGCGGCCATGAATAAGACGCTCCTGGCGCTTACCGCCGCGCTGTTCGCCTCCCCCGCCTGGTCGGACACGATGATCACGCATGTGAACGGCATGCAGGTCGGCGCCGACGGCAGGCTGCAGCATTTCAACACGCTGGTGATCGACGGCCAGGGCAAGGTGAAAGCCGTCATGGACCGCGCCGAGTTTCACAAAGCAGGGATCACAGAGGTTGTGGATGGGGGTGGCCGGACCCTCCTTCCCGGCTTCGTCGATGCGCACGGCCACGTCATGGACCTCGGTTTCGCGGCGGTGCATCTTGACCTTACCGGCACGACTTCCCTCGCAGACCTTCAGCAGCGGCTGCGCACCTATGCGGCGGCGCATCCGAATGATGCATGGCTGATCGGCTTCGGCTGGAACCAGGAGTCGTGGCCGGACAAGAAATTCCCGACGGCGGCCGACCTCGACGCGATCGTTCCCGATCGACCCGTGGTGCTGGAGCGCGTCGACAGTCACGCCATTCTCGTGAACAGCGCCGCCATGCGCGCTGCCGGCGTTTCTCCGGCTACACCGGCACCTGCGGGCGGCAATATCATCAACGGCCTCTTCGTCGACACCGCTAGGGAGCTGGTCGACAAAGCAATTCCTGCGACCAGCGACGCACAACGCGATGAGGCTTTCGCAAAGGCTCAGGAAATTCTTCTGGGTTTCGGCTTAACGGGCGCAGGGTCGATGAGCACCACCATCGACGACTGGAACACCTTCCGCCGCGCCGGCGATGCGGGGCGCATGCAGGTCCGGCTTATGGTCTATTTGCTCGACGACTTCTTGCCCGCCGGGTCCGACCCGTTCGCCGTGGTCCCGCGGCCAACCGACTGGATGTACGGCGACCGCCTCCGCGCTGTTGGCGTCAAATTCTTCGCGGACGGAGCGCTCGGCTCGCGCGGCGCTTGGCTCAAGCGGCCCTATGCCGACAAGCCGGACACGACCGGCAACCGGCTCCACTCCGACGCCGAGCTTCGTGCGAATGAGGATGCCGCCGCGGCGCGGGGCTTCCAGATCGCCACGCACGCCATCGGCGATGCCGCCAATGCGCAGGCGATCGGCAATTATGAGTGGCTGAACGGCAAGTACGGGACGAACCGCCGCTGGCGGATCGAGCATGCGCAGATCGTCGATTGCGCCGACCTGCCGCGCGTCGGGCGGGCGGGAATCATCGCCTCGATGCAGCCGACGCACCAGACGAGCGACCGTCAGATGGCGGAGAAGCGGCTCGACCCGCCGCGACTGAAGTGCGCCTATGCGTGGCAGTCGATGCTGAAGACGGGAGCGAAGCTGGCGTTCGGCACCGACTTCCCGGTGGAATCGCCCAACCCGTTCCCGGGCTTGTCCGCCGCGATCAGCCGGCAGGACGTGAACGGTCAGCCTGCGGGCGGATGGTATACGGAGCAGCGCGTGACGCTGGAGCAGGCGCTCACGGCTTACACGCGTGGCGCGGCCTATGCCGACTTTGCGGAGGATCGGATCGGCGCGCTGGAGCCGGGGAAATGGGCGGACTTCATCCTGGTCGACCGCGATCCGACCACAGTGAACGCGCAGGAGCTAGCGCGCACGCAGGTGCTGGAGACGTGGGTGGCCGGCAAAAAGGTCTGGAGCGCGGCGCCTAGGGCTTCGGGAGCGCCTGAGCGCGGGAAATGAGCATATCCGGCGTCAGGACCTGGGGCAGCTCTTCGGGCGGCTTGCCGGGCGCGTACCAGAGGTAGAGCGGTACGCCCGCGCGGCCCTGGCTTTCGAGGAAACGGGTGATGGCGGGATCGCCTTTGGTCCAGTCGCCCGCTAACACCTTCACGCCTGCCTTACGCAAGGCGTCCTGCACCTCGTCCCGTTCAATCGACGTCGCTTCGTTCACCTTGCAGCTTAGGCACCAGTCGGCGGTGAAATAGACGAAGACCGGCCTGTTTTGCTGTTGGTAGGCCGCAAGTCGCGATTCGCTCCAGGACTCGGTACCGGCGGGTATGCTTGCCTCTGCCGGGGCACTCCGCGGCATGACGGCGATCACCAGCGCGACAACCGCGAGGACGGCGGGCAACGTCCAGAAGATCCTGTGACCGTCACGCTGGCGCTGGCCGGCGCCGAAGAACAGCAAGAAGAGCCCAATGGTGGCCGCCAGGCCAAGGCCGAGGGCAAGCGTGCCGCCCTGCCGGTAGAGCAGCCACAGTGCAGCAACAGCGCTCGCCGCCATCGGGATGGCGAGGAATCGCTGGAGGCGCCGCATCCACGTGCCCGGCTTCGGCAGACGCGTGCGAAGCGCCGGAATGAAGGCAATGACGACAAAGGGCAGAGCAAGACCGAGGCCGAGCGCGGCGAACACGAGCACTGAGCCGGTCGCCGGAAGGAGCAGCGCCGTACCGAGGGCTGCGCCAAGGAAGGGCCCGGCGCACGGCGTCGCGACGAACGCCGCGAGAGCGCCGGTGCCGAAGCTGCCCGCGGGCTGCGCGCGGCCGCCGAGGACCGGAAGCTCGAAAAGCCCAATCAGGTTCGCGGTGATCGCAACCGCAAGCAGGAGCAGAAGCATGATCGTTCGCGGATCCTGCAGCTGGAACGCCCAGCCGGCTTCCGATCCGGCAGCGCGGATTGCGAGCAGGATCCCGCCGAGCGCACCCGTCCCGACGATGGCACCCGCAGCATAAGCGAGCGCGTCCAAACGTGCCTCGCGGGCTTCTCCGCCGGCGCGGGAAAGATGAAGCGCCTTCAGCGCAAGGATCGGGAACACGCACGGCATCAGGTTCAGCAGGATCCCGCCGAGGATGGCGCCAAGGATGGCCCAAGGCGTCTTGTGCGCTCCGATTTCCCCAATCGGGCTGTCGCCTCGCGGCACCGAGCCGGGAACGGCGTGAAATGCGACCCCGCCGCTCGACCCGAAGGCAAGCACGCCGTCGAACGTAGTCGGCTTCGCTTCGCGGTGCTTGAGATGGACGACGAGGAGATCGTCGCTGCGTCGGAAATGCTGCTCGGCGCCGTAATCGACGACGCCGTCTTCGGCTGGGAAGATATAGGGCTCGCCGACCTTCACGTCGCGCGGGAGCGGGATGGCGATGCGCACGTCGTCGCCCGCGATGTTGAAACGGGCAAGGCTGCCGAGCGGCTGCGGAAGCGCCTGCCGCCACGCGTCGAACTCCGCGCGGCTGGGGGTTCCGGTGCCGACCAGCAAATCGAGCGAGAGCTCGCCCTGCTCGGGCACGCAGACTTTGTCGGTGCAGGCGAGCCAGCGCGCGTCGGCGCGGATCGGAATGGTGCCGTGCGCGTCCGCCGGCACCTTCAACCGCACGAGCACCGCATAATCGTGCTCGTAGACGTAGTTCATGAGGTCAGCGATCTCGATCCGCCCGGGCACAGGGTAGCGCAGCGGACCGGCCGCAAAGCCCTTCGGCAGGCGCCACTTCACGTCCATCGGCAGGCCAGCATCGCCGGGGTTCAGCCAATAGCCGTGCCAGCCCGGGTTGGTGCGCATGTGGATGGCAAGCTCGACCTCGCCGCCCGCCGGCGCTGGGCCTTCGGCGACCAGCTCCGGCGTGATGTGCTGCGCCTGCGCGAATGCTGGCACGAGCAAAAGCGCGAAAAGAACTAGGAGCCGCCGGAGCATCGGGACGGAGCTAGTGCCTGCGCACAGCCTAGTCGAGGTTCGGACGGAGCCAGCGTTCGGCTTGTTCGACCGAGACGCCGCGGCGCGCCGCATAATCCTCGAGCTGGTCGCGGCCGATGCGGGCGACGCCGAAATAATTGCTATCGCGGTGGCCGAAGTAGAAGCCAGAGACGGCCGAGGTCGGCAGCATCGCGAAATTCTCGGTCAGCGTGACCTCGCCGGGCTGGCTGCCCAACATCTCGAACAGCACCGGCTTGAGGCTGTGGTCCGGGCAGGCCGGATAGCCGGGCGCAGGGCGGATGCCCTCATATTTCTCACGGATCAGCTGCTCGTTCGAGAGATGCTCGTCTGCATAACCCCACAGGCGGTTGCGGACTTCGGCGTGAAGCACCTCGGCGAAGCTTTCCGCCAAGCGGTCGGCGAGCGCCTTGAGGAGGATGTCCGAATAATCGTCATTCTCCGCCTTGAAGCGCGCGAGGTGCGCTTCGAGCCCATGGATCCCGACCGCGAAACCGCCGATCCAGTCCTCGCCTTCGGGATTGATGAAGTCGGCGAGGCACATGTTGGCCCTGCCCTGCCGCTTCTTCACCTGCTGGCGGAGCATCGGGACACGGGTCCAGTCGTTGCCGGCGAGCACGAGGATGTCGTCGCCCTCGCGGCGGCAGCGCCATAGCCCGACGGTCGCTTTCGGAGTCACCCAGCGCTCGGCGATCAGCCGGTCGAGCATCTTCTGCGCGTCGGCGAACAGGTTGCGCGCGCTCTCGCCGACGATGGGATCGTCGAGGATCGCAGGATAGGTGCCGGCAAGCTCCCAGGCGCGGAAGAAAGGCGTCCAGTCGATCGAGGCGCGAAGGTCGGCGAGCGGCCATTCGCCGATATGGTGCAGGCCGGGATAGGCGGGCGCCTTCGCCTGGCCTGACGGATCGTAGGCGAAGCCGTTGTCGCGAGCGTCGGCGATGCTGGAAAGCTCGCTCTGTCCGCTGCGCTCGCGCGACTTCCTGAGCTTGTCGTAATCCTCGGCCGTGGTCGCGATCAGCGGCTCGCGCTGAGTGTCGGAGACGAGGCTGGAGGCAACGCCGACGGCGCGGCTCGCGTCGAGAACGTGGATCACCGGTCCCGTGTACGCCGGGTCGATGCGAAGCGCCGTATGCGCTTTGCTCGTCGTCGCGCCGCCGATGAGGAGCGGCAGCTGCATCTCCGCCCGCTGCATCTCGCCCGCGACGGTCACCATCTCGTCAAGCGACGGCGTGATCAGGCCCGACAAGCCTATCATGTGCGCACCATTGTCGTTCGCGGCCTTGAGGATGTCCTGCCAAGGCACCATTACGCCAAGGTCGATCACCTCGAAGCCGTTGCACTGCAGGACGACGCCCACGATGTTCTTGCCGATGTCGTGAACGTCGCCCTTGACGGTCGCCATCACGATCCGGCCCTTGCCCTGCGTCGCGCCGGTTCTTTCCTTTTCGGCTTCGATGAAGGGGATGAGATGCGCGACCGCGCGCTTCATGACGCGCGCCGACTTCACCACTTGCGGCAGGAACATCTTGCCCGACCCGAATAGGTCGCCGACGACGTTCATGCCGTCCATCAGCGGCCCTTCGATGACCTGGATCGGCCGCTCGAACTGTTGCCGCGCTTCCTCGGTGTCGTCGAGGATGTGGGCGTCGATGCCCTTCACCAGCGCGTAGGACAGGCGCTCGGCGACGGGGAGCGAGCGCCATTCGGCAAGCTTCTTCTCCTCGGCCTCGTCGGTACCCTTGTACTTCTCGGCGAGCGCAATCAGCCGCTCCGTCGCATCGTCGCGGCGGTCAAGGATCACGTCCTCGCAAGCCTCGCGAAGCTCGCCGTCGATCTGGTCGTAAACGTCGAGCTGGCCGGCGTTGACGATGCCCATGTCCATGCCGGCCGGGATCGCGTGGTAGAGAAAGACGCTGTGCATCGCACGGCGCACCGGCTCGTTGCCCCGGAAGGAAAAACTGAGGTTCGAGAGGCCGCCCGAGATGTGCGTGCCGGGGCATCGGCGGCGGATCTCGCGCGAGGCCTCGATGAAATCGATCGCGTAGCGTCGATGCTCGTCGATGCCGGTCGCAACCGCGAAGATGTTGGGATCGAAGATGATGTCGCTGGCGTCGGTGCCGTCCGCGGTCAGCAGCTTGTAGGCGCGTTCGCAGATCGCGACCTTGCGTTCGACCGTGTCGGCCTGGCCGACCTCGTCGAAGGCCATGACGACGACGGCGGCGCCATAGGCCCTGCACTTGCGGGCGAGCTCCAGGAACGGCCCCTCACCTTCCTTCATGCTGATCGAGTTGACGATCGGCTTGCCCGATACGCATTTCAGGCCCGCCTCGATCACGCTCCACTTGGAGCTGTCGATCATTACCGGCACCCGCGCGATGTCCGGCTCGGCCGCGATGCGCTTCAGGAACACGGTCATCGCCTGCTCTGAATCGAGCAGCGCCTCGTCCATGTTGACGTCGACGATCTGCGCGCCGTTCTCGACCTGGTCGCGCGCAACCTCGACCGCTGCGTCGTAGTCGCCGGCGAGGACGAGCTTCTTGAACCGCGCCGAACCGGTGACGTTGCAGCGCTCGCCAATATTCACAAAGCGCGCGCCGGCGCCGGCTTCATTCACTGATGACATTTCCATCTTTTTTCAGGCGGCGATCAGCATCGGCTCGAGGCCGGCAAGCAAAGTCCCATCACGTGCAGCCGGAACGGTGCGCGGCGTGCAATCGCGCACCGCCCCGGCAATCGCGGCGATGTGCAGGGGAGTCGTCCCGCAACAGCCGCCGACAATGTTCACCAAACCATTTTGAGCCCAGTCGCGGACCTGCGCCGCGGTTTGCTCGGCCGCCTCGTCATATTCGCCAAGCTCGTTGGGAAGACCGGCGTTCGGATAGGCCATGACCAACGTGTCCGCCATCGACGCGAGCGCGGCGAGATGCGGACGAAGCTGGGCGGCGCCGAACGAGCAGTTGAGCCCGATCGTGACCGGCTTTGCATGGCGGACCGACGCCCAGAAGGCCTCGACCGTGTGGCCGGAGAGGTTGCGGCCAGAGAGGTCGGTGAGCGTCATCGAGATCATCAGCGGCAGCTCGCGCCCAAGCGCCTGTTCCGCCTCGAGTTTCGCCATGATCGCGGCCTTGGCGTTCAGCGTGTCGAAAATGGTCTCGATGAGGATGAAGTCGACGCCGCCTTCGACGAGTGCGTCGACCTGCTCGCGATAAACGGCCTTCACTTGGTCGAAGTCGACCTCGCGGAAGGCCGGATCGTTGACGTTGGGCGAGAGCGACAGCGTCTTGTTCGTCGGGCCGATCGCTCCGGCGACCCAGCGCGGCCTGCCGTCCTTAGCCGTGTGGCGGTCGGCGACTTCGCGGACGATTTCGGCGGACGCACGGTTCATCTGGCGGACCAACGCTTCCGCGGCGAAGTCGGCCTGGCTGATGGAGTTGGCGTTGAAGGTGTTGGTCGCGAGGATTTCGGCGCCCGCCTCGGCGAATGCCTCGCAGATCGCGCGAACGACTTCGGGCTTGGTCAGGTTCAGCACGTCGTTGTTGCCGCGCTGGTCCTTCAAGAGGTCGAGCCCGCCACAATAATCGGCTTCTTTCAGGCGATATTGCTGGATCTGCGTCCCGTAGGCGCCGTCCTTGATCAGGATGCGCTTGGCGGCTTCGGAGCGGAGGCTCGCGGAAAGAGTCATGATTGTGCGCGTACTCCGAGTAGGTGACAGATCGCGTAGGTGAGCTCTGCGCGATTGAGCGTGTAGAAATGGAAGCAGCGGACGCCGCCCGCGTAGAGCTGGCCGCACAGCTCCGCCGCGACGGTCGCGGCGATCAGCTGGCGGGCCGCGGGAAGCTCGTCGAGGCCTTCGAAGAGGCCGTTGAGCCAATCCGGGATGCTGGCGCCGCACATGTCCGCAAAGCGGCGCGTCTGGGCGACGTTGGAGACGGGCAGGATGCCCGGGACGATCTCGACGCCGATCCCCGCCGCAGCCGCCTCATCGCGGAAACGGAAGAAGCAGTCGGCCGAGAAGAAGAATTGCGTGATCGCGCGATCGGCGCCTGCATCCACCTTGCGCTTCAGATTCTCGATGTCGAACTGGCGCGTCGAGGAGTCGGGGTGGATTTCGGGATAGGCCGCAACGGAAATGTCGAACGGCGCGACCTTCTTGAGGCCAGCGACGAGGTCGACCGCGTCGCGGTATCCGCCGGGATGCGACTTGTATTTGGAGCCCGGCTCAGTGGGATCGCCGCGCAGGGCGACGATGTGGCGAACGCCGGCGGCCCAGTAACTGCGCGCTACCTCGTCGACTTCATCGCGGCTTGCGCCGACGCAGGTCAGGTGCGCGGCCGGCGTTAAAGGCGTTTCCTTGAGGATCCGTTCGACGGTCGCATGAGTGCGTTCGCGGGTCGAACCGCCGGCCCCATAAGTCACCGACACGAAGCGCGGATTGAGCGGCTCGAGCGTCTTGATCGACTCCCACAACGTCTGCTCCATCTTCTCGGTCTTCGGCGGGAAGAATTCGAAGCTGAGACGGATGTCGCCGCGCGCTTCGGCGAAAAGCGGCTGGTGGCTGCGCAGACGATCGAAGGCGTTCATGCGGCCCTCCGCTGCGGAACGGCAGCCTTCACGCCGCGCCAGAGAGTAACGGTCAGCTCGCCACCTTTCAGATGCCTGATCTCGTCGACCTCGAGCCCTGCCGAGCTGAACCAGGCTGTCATCACTTCGTCCTCGAAGCCGAGACGGATGTGGGCGTCGCTGGAGCGAAGCTCCTCTCGCTCGTGCGCGGCGAAATCGACCACCAGCAGGGTTCCGCCGGGCGCGAGCACGCGCGCGGCCTCGGCGATCGCCGTCGCGGGCGAGTGGGCGTAGTGAAGCACCTGGTGGATGACGATCGTGTCGGCGCTCTGGTCCGCGAGCGGAAGGGCATACATGTCGCCCTGCCTGAGGCTGGACGCGATTCCGGCGGCTTCGAGCTTGACCCGGGCGAGGCGCAGCATGTCCGACGAGCGGTCGATGCCGACGGCGTGGCTCGCGCGTGGGCCGAACAGCTCGATCATCCGCCCGGTGCCGGTGCCGATATCGACGAGCCGGCCGAGCGAGCGATTGCCGAGCGCCGCATCGATCGCGCGCTCGACCTCGCTCTCGGCGACGTGGAGCGAGCGGATCTGGTCCCAAACCTCGGCGTGGCCGGCGAAATAGCGGTTGGCCGCTTCGAACCGCTCGGCGCGGATCGTCTCCGTGCGCGCGGCGTCGGTGGCGAAGAGCGCCTGTGTCGCCACGTCCGCCCAGGCATCGACAAGCTCGAACATCGGCTCGACGAGTCCAGCCTCCGCGAGCGTCAGGAAAACCCAGCTGCCTTCCTTGCGCCGCTCGAGCACGCCGGCGTCCGCAAGGATCTTCAAGTGGCGCGAAACGCGCGGCTGGCTCTGGCCCAGAACCTGGGCGAGCTCGCCAACCGAAAGCTCCATCAGCCGCAGCAGCACGACGATGCGCAGCCGCGTCGGATCGGCAAGCGCCTGAAACCGGTCTGCAAGAGGAAGCGCGATACTCACCAGATAAGGATATAAAGATATCTTTATATGGTCAATTCGGCCTGTGAAAATAATCCCTTGTGCGGTGGTAGAGATTGCCGTTATGCCCGAGGGTCTGGCCTGAGCGACTCGCACGAGCAGGCCCGGGTGGTGCCTCACCCAGGAGGCGCTTTTAAGGGAGTGGAACGATCATGAAGAAGATTGCCATTGTGACCGTTGCGGTCCTCGGCCTCAGCCTCGCGGCTTGCAACAAGAACGACGCCGACAACAATGCGGTGAACGAGACCGCCGTCGAGAACACCGCTTCGGCCGACATCAACGCCGCTGACAACAGCGCCGTCAACGCCGCCGACGCCGCGCTGAACGCCACGGACAATGCCGTTGCAAACGCCGGCAACGCAATCGACAACGCCGTCGATAACGCGACGACGAACCAGTAAGCTTCTCCTTAGGAGCTTATTCGGAAGGGCCGCCCCCTCGGGGGCGGCCCTTTTTTTGTGCTAGGTGCGCCGGATGAAGCAGTTGCTCCTGTGCCTCCTCCTGTTGCTCGGCGCCTGCCGGGATCAGCGGCCGCCGCGGCCGACGGCGGCTGAGTCCGACCAGCTCAACTACGCCGAGGACATGCTGAACGGCATGGCCCAAAATGAAGAGGGGCCGGAAGCGAATGCCTCCGGCCCCTCCAATTCAGTCGACTGACTAGCGGACTTAGAAGTCCATCCCGCCCATGCCGCCGCCGGCCATCGCCGGAGCCGGCTTGTCTTCCGGCAGCTCGGCGATCGTCGCCTCGGTGGTGATCAGCAGGCCGGCGACCGAAGCCGCGTCCTGCAGCGCCGCGCGGACGACCTTGGTCGGGTCGATGACGCCGGCAGCCACGAGGTTCTCATATTCCTCGCTCTGGGCGTTGAAGCCGAGCGTGGCGTCGCCGCCGTCGATGAGCTTGCCGGCGACAACCGCGCCGTCGTGACCGGCATTCTCGGCGATCTGCCGCACCGGCGCCTGGAGCGCCTTACGGATGATGTCGATACCGCGGGTCTGGTCGTCATTCTCGCCCTTCAGGCCCTCGAGAGCCTTGGTAGCATAGAGAAGCGCCGTTCCGCCGCCCGGGACGATGCCTTCCTCGACCGCGGCGCGGGTCGCGTGAAGCGCGTCGTCGACGCGGTCCTTGCGCTCCTTCACCTCGACCTCGGACGCGCCGCCAACCTTGATCACCGCAACGCCGCCGGCGAGCTTCGCCAGCCGCTCCTGCAGCTTTTCACGGTCGTAGTCGGACGTGGTCGTCTCGATCTGCTGGCGGATCGCGCCAACGCGGCCCTCGATGTTCTCGCGGGTGCCGTTGCCGTCGACGATCGTCGTGTTGTCCTTGTCGATCGTGACGCGCTTGGCCTGGCCGAGCATGTTCAGCGTGACGCTCTCGAGCTTGATGCCGAGATCTTCGCTGATCATCTCGCCGCCGGTGAGGATCGCGATGTCCTCGAGCATCGCCTTGCGGCGATCGCCGAAACCTGGCGCCTTCACGGCCGCGACCTTGAGGCCGCCGCGCAGCTTGTTGACGACGAGCGTGGCGAGAGCCTCGCCCTCGATGTCCTCGGCGATGATGAGGAGCGGACGGCCGCTCTGCACAACCGCCTCGAGGATCGGAAGCATCGCCTGGAGGTTCGACAGCTTCTTCTCGTGGATGAGGATGTAAGGGTCGCTGAGCTCGACCTGCATCTTTTCCGGGTTGGTGATGAAATAGGGGCTGAGGTAGCCGCGGTCGAACTGCATGCCCTCGACGACGTCGAGCTCGAACTCGAGACCCTTCGCCTCTTCGACGGTGATCACGCCTTCCTTGCCGACCTTCTCCATCGCCTCGGCAATCTTCTCGCCGACTTCACGGTCGCCGTTGGCCGAGATGATTCCGACCTGGGCGATCTCCTGAGTACCCTGGACGTCCTTCGAGCGGCCCTTGAGGTCCGCGACGACCTTCTGGACGGCGATGTCGATGCCGCGCTTGAGGTCCATCGGGTTCATTCCGGCCGCGACCGACTTCATGCCCTCGCGGACGATCGCCTGGGCGAGGACCGTCGCGGTGGTGGTGCCGTCGCCGGCGATGTCGTTGGTCTTCGAGGCCACTTCACGCACCATCTGCGCGCCCATGTTCTCGAACTTGTCCTTGAGCTCGATTTCCTTGGCGACGGTGACGCCGTCCTTGGTGATGCGTGGAGCGCCGAAGCTCTTGTCGATGACGACGTTGCGGCCCTTGGGGCCGAGCGTCACCTTCACCGCATTGGCGAGGATATCCACGCCGGCGAGGATGCGCTCACGCGCATCACGGCTGAATTTCACGTCCTTGGCTGCCATCTGGCTACCCTTTCGTAATCTGGAAGTTTGCTAACTTTGCTGCCCTGCAGGGCACGCGAAGGCTCGGCCAACCCCCGCCTTCGCGGGGGCAGGCATCGCCGCTACGCGACGATCCCGAGGATGTCGCTTTCCTTCATAATGATGAGGTCCTCACCGTCGATCTTCACCTCGGTGCCCGACCACTTGCCGAACAGGATCTTGTCGCCGGCCTTGACGTCGAGCGGGGTAACCTTGCCCTCGTCGTTCTTGGCGCCGCCGCCAACGGCGACGACTTCGCCTTCCTGCGGCTTTTCCTTGGCAGTGTCGGGAATGATGATCCCACCCGCGGTCTTCTCGTCAGCCTCGACACGGCGAACGAGAACGCGGTCATGAAGCGGCCTGAAACCCATAGGTCTGAACCTCTCTCTTGCTTCTCGGTTTGAACATTGCCGTTGGCACTCTCCTCGTGAGAGTGCCAGCGATGGCGCGCATATGGTTGTGAGCCGTTCATCCGTCAACGGCTGGCCCGGCGGATTCTTTCAGCCTGAAACGATCAGGGGTGCGCGGTCCGTGTCAGTCCGAGACGATCGCGCAAGATCCAGCGAATGAGCATCAGCACGGCGACCGATGCGAGGCCCGTCGCGAGGCCGATCCAGATGCCGACGCCCTTCCAGTCGGCGCCGAACGCGAGCCACCAGCCGATGCCGAGGCCGACCACCCAATATCCGACGATGGCAAAGACGAGCGGCCAGCGGGTGTCATGGAGGCCGCGGAGCATGCCGGCGCCGATCACCTGCGCGCCGTCGACGAGCTGGAACGCCGCCGCGACCTTGAGGAAGCTGACGGCGAGGCCGATCACGAGGGCGTTCCGCGCGGTGTCCTTGAGGAACAAGGTGACCAGATCGCGCGGGAAGGCCCACATGACCAGCGCCATCGCCCCCATGAAGCCGACGCCGATGATCCACGACGTCCAGCCCGCGCGGCTGATGCCGTCCTCATCCTTGCGGCCGAGCGCGAGGCCGACGCGCACGGTCGCCGCCTGCCCAAGACCGAGCGGGACCATGAAGGTCAGAGCGGCGAGCTGAAGCGCGACCGCATGCGCCGCCACGGCCGGCGCGCCGATCCAGCCCATAAAATAGGCAGCGAGCGCGAACACACCGATCTCCAACGACATGGTGGCGGCGATCGGCCAGCCCAGCCTCACCATTGCGAGGATGCGCTGGCCATCCATCCGCCACCAGTGACCGAACAGATGGAACCGCCGGAATTTCCGGTCCGTCGAAACCACGACGACGAGCGCGGTGCACAGGATCAGCCAGGTGATCGTGCTCCCGATGCCGCTTCCGACGAGGCCGAGCGCGGGGAGCCCGAAATGGCCGAAGATCAGGCTCCAGCTGATGAGCGCGTTGAGCATGATCCCCGCGATGCTGAGCCACAGCACCACGCGAGGGCGCTCGAGCGCGGCGACGAAGTTTCGAAGCAGCTGGAACACCAGCCAGGGCGCGACCAACCACATGTAGGCGCGGAGGAAGCTCTGCCCCAGCGCCGCAAGCTCGGGCGACTGCCCGAAGGCGAGCATGAGCGCGCCGACGTGCCACATCAGCAACCAGTAGGGCGGCATCACGATCGCGATGATCCACAGGCCCGCGCGGAAGGTCCGCCGCACGTCGCGGACGGCATTGAACCGCTGACCCAGCGCCGTCGCCATCATCGGCGACGAAGCCGTGATCAGCCCGAGGAGGAAAATGCTGAAGGTCCAGGTGAGGTTGAGTGCGAGCGTCGACGCCGCCAGCTGAGTCGCTCCCAGCCGCCCGACGAGGAGCACGTCCGTCGCCTGGATGGCCTGCTGCGTGACGTTGGCGAGGATCAGCGGCCAGGCGAGCGCCATCGTCGCGCGAAGCTCGCCGAGCCAGGCGCGGTTCCGGTCAGCCGGTGAGATGTTCGCCGCTCTGTTCATTTCCTCCGTCATTGCGAGGAGCGGAGCGACGAAGCAATCCAGCCCTCGCCGAACTTCGATTGCTTCGCTCCGCTCGCAATGACGGGAGTTCTACGCTAGCTGCCTGTCGCGACTGTGAAGAGGTTTCCGGGAATGAAATTCGTTCGCGCCATCTGGAAGTTGCTGGTCGGGATCAAGGACGCGCTCGTCCTCATCTTCATGCTGATCTTCTTCGGGGCGCTCTACACCGCGCTGTCGGCACGTCCGGCGCCGGTGAAGGACGGAGTCCTGGACCTCAATCTCAATGGCGCGGTGGTCGAACAGCCGTCGCGGGCGAGCCTGTCGGACGTCGCCAGCGGCGACCGCCTCGGCGAGTATCGGCTCCGCGACCTCGTCCAGGCGCTCGACAAGGCGCGGAGCGACAGCCGGGTGAAGGCGGTCGCGCTCGACCTCGACGGCTTCACCGGGGGCGGACAGACGGCGATCGGCGACCTCGCCGATGCGGTGCGCCGCGTGCGCTCGGCAGGCAAGCCGGTGATCGCTTACGGGATCGGCTATTCCAACGACAGTTACCAGCTGGCGTCGGCCGCTTCGGAAATCTGGCTGAACCCGCTCGGCGCGGTGCTCGTCACCGGCCCGGGCGGAAGCAACCTTTATTACAAGGGCCTTCTCGACAAGCTCGGCGTGACGGCGAACGTCTATCGCGTCGGCACCTACAAGGCCGCCGTCGAGCCGTTCATCCGCAACGACATGTCGCCCGCCGCCAAGGAGAATGCGCAGGCGCTCTATCAGGCCGAGCTGGAAAGCTGGCGCACGAGCGTGAAGCAGGCGCGGCCGAAGGCGAACGTCGACCTGTTCCTTTCCAACCTCAACGGCGCCGTCGCGGCCTCGGGCGGTGATATGGCGAAAGCCGCGCTCGCGAACGGGCTGGTCGACCGCGTCGGGAGTCGCCGGGAGTTCGAAGCGCGCCTCGCGCAGCTTGGCGGCAAGCGTCGCGACAAGGAAGATACGGGCTACGCGCAGATCAAGCTCGGTTCTTACCTCTCCGACGCCGTCGACGACCATCCGAAAGGCCCGATCGGCGTCGTCACCATCGCCGGCATGATCATCGACGGAAAGGCGGGCCCCGGCACCGCCGGCGGCGACACGATCGCGAAGGAGATCGAGGATGGCGTCCACGACGGCATCAAGGCGCTGGTCGTGCGCGTCGACAGCCCCGGCGGCTCGGTGCTCGCTTCCGAGCGCATCCGGCAGGCGCTGATCGACGCCAAGTCGAAGAAAATCCCGGTCGTCGTTTCGATGGGCAGCGTTGCGGCATCGGGCGGCTATTGGGTCGCGACGCCGGCGGACTTCATCTACGCCGAGCCGTCGACAATTACCGGGTCGATCGGCGTGTTCGGCGTGATCCCGAGCTTCCAGGGCACGTTGCAAAAGCTGGGCATCGGCGTCGACGGGGTGAAGACGACTCCGCTGGCGGGCGAGCCTGACCTGCTCAAGGGCCCCTCGCCCGAAGCCAACCAGCTGATCCAGTCCGGGGTCAACTCAATGTACGGGCGCTTCCTCGGCATCGTCGCGCACGCGCGCCACAAGACTCCGCAGCAGGTCGACCAGATCGCACAGGGCCGGGTGTGGGATGGCGGGACCGCGCATCAGCTGGGCCTGGTCGACGGCTTTGGCGGTGTCGACGATGCGGTGGCGAAGGCCGCGCAGCTTGCCGGGCTCGGTAACGAGCGCGGCGTCCGCTACCTCGAAATGCCCAAGACCTTGAAGCAGGAGCTGATCGAGGCGATCGCCGACGAAGGGGGCAGCACCGCCGCCCCGCCGCAGGATGCGTTCGCCTCGCTCGCGCGCCAGCCGCAGCAGCAGCTCGCGTCGATGTTGGCGGAGGTGAAGTCGATCCTGGCAGGGCCGAGCATCCAGGCGCGTTGTCTCGCCTGCCCGCCGGTTGCGCCGGCGCGGCTCGACAAGAGCGACCTCAGCCTGCTCGAGCTGATCAAGGGATGGCTGTCCTAATCCGGCTTGCGAGGCCCGCCGACGCCGAGGCGATCTCGGCGATCTATCGGCCTTACGTCGAGGGCAGCAGGATCAGCTTCGAGGAGGAGTGGCCGGACGCCGGCGAGATCGTCCGGCGCATGGCCAATCGCGTTCATCCGTGGCTCGTCATCGAGGAGGAGGACCGCGTGCTCGGTTATGCGTCGACCTCGCCGATGCGGGGACGGCGCGCCTATCGGTGGAGCGTCGAGACCGGGATTTACGTCGACGCCGCTGAGCAAGGGCGCGGGCTCGGCCGGCAACTGCTCGCCGCGCACCTCGACCTGCTAGAACGCCA
>Ga0207711_10001073_pt1 | contig 26099 bp, 19 predicted proteins | sample KBSS34metaG_FD_184401 | JGI IMG/M metagenome (GOLD analysis project Ga0207711, IMG submission 184401) | Switchgrass rhizosphere microbial communities from Kellogg Biological Station, Michigan, USA - KBS S3-4 metaG (SPAdes) (version 2) | ecosystem: Host-associated > Plants > Roots > Rhizosphere... | reverse complement strand
AGGGCTCATATGCCCCCGGAGTCGCGATATGCTGTTCCTTCATTTCCAGCTAGGTGACGACGCCTTTGCCCTTGCCGCCAACCGGATCGTGGAGGTCCTGCCGCTGGTCGAGCTCAACAAGGAGCGCCACGCGCCCGCGTCGGTTGCCGGCTCCTTCGATTATCGTGGCCGGTTCATCCCCGCGGTCGATCTATGCGCCATCGAGCTGGGGCGGCCGGCGCATCGGCGGCTGAGCACCCGGATCATCGTGGCTCGTTTGCCCGACGATGAGAACAGCATGATCGGGCTGATCGCGGAAAGCGTTACCGAGACGCTGCGGTGCGATCCTGACGATTTCGCACCTTTTGCGACGGGTCCGCGCGGACTCGTCCAGCGCGTGGAGCTCGAGAGCCTGCTTCCGACTGGACTGCGGGCGTTCGTGCGCGGCGATCTGGTGGACAGCCAATGAACTTCGCCCGCTTCGAGCATCTTCTTGAGCGGACGATGGGACTGAACGCCGCCTCGATCGGCGCGTCGGCGATCGAGCGGGCGGTTAGCGCACGCCTGAGGGCCTGCAAGCTCGACGATGCCGACGAATATTGGGAGCAGGTTCAGCGCTCCTCCGAGGAACTGCAGCAACTGGTCGAAACGGTGGTCGTGCCGGAGACATGGTTCTTCCGTGACCCCCAGGCATTCCGGGCGATGATCCGCATCGCCATCGAGGAATGGCTGCCCGCTAACGCTTCAGGCGTGCTCCGGCTGCTGAGCGTGCCCTGTTCGACGGGCGAAGAACCCTATACGATGGCGATGGCGCTCATCGACGCCGGCCTGTCGACCGACCGCTTCCGGATCGACGCGATCGATATAAGCGGCCAGGCGCTCGCAATGGCCCGGCGCGGCATTTATGGCGGCAACTCATTCCGTGGCCAGGATCTCGCCTTTCGGGAGCGTCATTTCGGACGGGTGGAGCAGGGCTGCCGCATTGACGAAAGCGTGCGTCGCCCGATCCGCTTCATCCAGGGAAATCTGCTGGGCGCCGATTTCCTGGGCGGCGGCGAGACCTATGACATCGTCTTCTGCCGCAACTTGCTGATCTATTTCGACGTCGATACCCAGAACCGGGCCATCGCGGTGCTGAAGCGTCTGCTTGCGCCGCAGGGAATGCTGTTCGTCGGTCATTCCGAAGCCAGCCTCATGCTTGATCATGGCCTTGCCTCGGCCAAAATCCCGATGGCCTTTGCGTTCCGCAGGGGCGCAAGTTCGAACCAGCCGAAAGCAAAGCCCGCGGCGGCGCGCATCGCGTTCCAGCCGGCGGCTCCCGTCGCCAAAAAGGCCCCGCATCGGCTCGGGCTCGCCTTTGTGTCCAAGCGCGACGCGCCTCCGCCGGAACTTGGGCCGGATCTGGGAGAGCTGCGTCGTATCGCCGACAGCGGTCAACTCGCCGAAGCCGCGCGCGGCTGCGAGAATCATATGCGCGTGCGGGGGGCCTCGCCTGATGCGCTGCTCCTGCTTGGCCTCATCAGCGATGCCGGCGGCAATGAACTCGCCGCTGCCGGATATTACCGCAAGGCACTCTATCTCGAACCCGATCAAACCGAAGCGCTCGGCCATCTCGCCCTGCTGCTGAAGAAGCAGGGAAATATTTCCGGAGCTAAGGTCCTGAACGATCGCCTGCACCGTCTCTCTGCAAGAGGAACCGGGTAAATGCTTCCTGTTTCCACAGCCGACTTTCTCGAAACCGATGCCGAAATATTCGATTGCTGGAATCGGATCGGCGTGCGGGGCGACAAGTCCTGCCCCGAGCTTCAGCGCCATTCGCATTGCCGCAATTGCCCGACCTATTCGGCGGCGGCCGTAACGCTGCTCGACCGTGAGCCCGGCGGTCCGGGGGCCGTCGCCACGACCGGCCCCCGCGCCGATATCACGCCCGCCGGAGAGGACGGCACCGAGTCCGCGGCTATTTTTCGCGTCGGCACCGAATGGTTCGCCCTTTCGACGCTGCTGCTGGATGAGATCCTGGGCTTGCGGGCCATTCATTCGCTGCCCCACCGGCGCAATCCGGCGCTGCTGGGGCTGGCCAATGTCCGGGGCGAGCTTGTGGCCTGTGTTTCGATCGCGCGGCTGCTGGTTGGCGAGACAGCCGCCCCGCCGCCTCAGGGCCGTCTGATCGTCCTGCGCCACGCCAGCGGGCGGCTGGCCTTCCCCGTCGATGAGGTCCAGCACACCCATCGCTACCGCCCTGACGAGCTGGGGCCGGTGCCCGCCACCGTTGGGAAGTCGGCCTCGGCCTTTACGAGAGGCCTGCTCTCATGGCGCGACAGGACCGTCGGTTGCCTCGACGAGCGCCTCGTCCTCGATGCCCTCAACCGGAGCCTGACATGATGGGCGATGACCTCAGCCAACTCTCCATGCGCGATCTGTTCCGGATCGACGCAGAGAGCCAGACCCTGGCGTTGAACGCGGGCTTGCTGGCGCTTGAGCAGGAGCCCCGGCGGGCCAATCACCTCGAGGCTTGCATGCGCGCCGCCCATTCGCTCAAGGGCGCGGCGAGCATCGTCGCAATCCATCCGGGAGTGACGGTCGCGCATGCGATGGAAGATCTTTTCGTCGCCGCGCAGACCGGCGATGTTGTTCTCGGGCAGTCGCAGATCGACCTACTTCTGCAAGGCGTCGATCTGCTCAAGGCGATCGCGACATCGCCGGACCTTGAAAGCGGCAGCCAGGACGCGGCGTGGCAGGCGGAGGCGGATCGGCTCGCGGCTGCGTTGGGCCAATCGGGTGCCGCAGCTGGCGGACCCCAGCCGAGCGCGCCTTTGCCGGCAGCCATCGAGGCCCATCAGCCGGAGCCTGAACCGCTCAACCGCGCGCTGCGAGTCAGCGCCGACAATCTCAATCGTTTACTCGATCTGGCGGGCGAATCTCTTGTAGAGTCCCGTCGCCTGAGGCCCTTCGGGCAGGCGCTGGTGCGGCTGAAGCGGCTGCAGCGCGACACCGCGGCGGCGATCGATGCGCTGCACGCGGCTTTGCCTACGGAGCTGCTCGACGAGCGTGCCCGGCTCGCGCTAGCGGCGGCGCAGCAGCACATGCTCGAATGCCGGAAGCATCTTTCGGAGCAGCTTGGCGAACTGGAAGCATCGGACCATCAGGCGACCACGGTCGCGCATCGGCTCTACGATCAGGCGCTGATGGTGAGGATGCGGCCCTTTGCGGACGGCGTGACCTCCTTTCCGCGCATGGTCCGCGACCTCGCCCGCTCCCTCGGCAAGCAGGCGCGGCTTGAGATTGTCGGCGACAGAACGCAGGTCGACCGGGACATATTGGAAAAGCTCGACGCGCCGCTCGGCCATCTGCTCCGCAATGCCCTCGATCATGGGGTCGAGATGCCCGACGAACGGATCGCGGCCGGCAAACCTCCGGAAAGCACGATCCGGCTCGAAGCCTTCCATAGTGCAGGTACACTGCAGATCACCGTATCCGACGACGGACGCGGCATCGATCCCGAGCGAATTCGCCAAGCCGTGATCGGGCGCGGTCTCGCGAACAGCGAGGTGGCGGCCAGGCTGAGCGACGCCGAGTTGCTCGACTTCCTGTTCCTGCCCGGGTTCACGATGAAGGAGAATGTCACCGAAATTTCCGGGCGCGGTGTCGGACTCGATGTCGTACAGGACATGATCAGGCAGGTTCGCGGACTCGTCCGGGTCACCCCGCAGCCAGGCGGCGGCACCCGGTTCAAGCTGGAATTGCCACTGACGCTATCCGTCGTGCGCGCCTTGCTCGTCGAGATCGGCGGCGAGCCCTATGCCTTTCCCTTCGCCCATATCGTCCGCGCGACGAAACTGCCCAAGGATCAGGTGCAGCTGCTGGAGGGCCGCCAGCATTTCAGCCTCGACGGACAGCAGATCGGCCTGGTCACGGCACATCAGGTCCTGGGTTGCGGCGAACCCGACCATGGAGGCGAGGAACTATCCGTCGTCCTGCTCGGCAGCCCGAACAACCTGTACGGCCTGGTGGTCGATCGTTTTCTAGGCGCGCGCGAACTCGTCGTCCAGCGGCTGGACCCGCGTCTCGGCAAGATCAAGGATATCAGCGCGGCCGCGCTTATGGAGGACGGCACGCCGCTCCTGATCGTGGACGTCGAGGACATGATCCGGTCGATGGAGAAGCTCACCTCCGCCGATCGGCTCGCCAACATAAGCCACAAGGCGGGCGGTGACGGCGCGGTCAGGCGCAAGCGCATCCTCGTCGTCGACGACTCTTTTACGGTGCGCGAGCTCCAGCGCAAGTTGCTCGATCATCATGGCTATGAGGTGGACGTCGCCGTCGACGGCATGGATGGCTGGAACGCGCTCCGAAGTGGTAACTTCGACCTGGTCGTGAGCGATATCGACATGCCGCGTATGGACGGCATCGAATTGGTCACGCGAATCCGGCAGGACGCTCGCCTGGCATCACTCCCGGTCATGGTGCTCTCCTACAAGGATCGGGAGGAGGATCGCCGGCGTGGGCTTGAAGCCGGAGCTGACTATTATCTCACCAAAGGCAGTTTCCAAAGCGATGCGCTGCTGAGCGGGGTGGTCGATCTGATCGGGGAGGCCGTAACATGAGGATCGGCATCGTCAACGATCTGCCGATCGCCGCGGAGGCCCTGCGCCGGGTGATAGCGCTGGCCCCCGAGCACCAGCTTGCCTGGATCGCCAGCGACGGCGCGGAGGCGGTGGACCAGTGCGCGCGGGACAGGCCAGACCTGCTGCTGATGGACCTGATCATGCCGCGCATGGACGGCGTGGAAGCCACGCGGCAAATCATGAAGCATACGCCTTGCGCCATACTGATCGTCACGGCCGACGTCGACAACAACGCGGCGCGCGTGTTCGCCGCCATGGGGCACGGGGCGCTCGATGCGGTGGATACCCCGATGCTCGGTTCGGGCGACCTGCGCGCCGGCGCGCAGCCGCTGCTTGCGAAGCTCGCCGCCATCGGCAGGCTGATCGGCAGCGGAGCCACTCGGCCCGGCGCCGATAACAGCCGAGGAGGATCGCATATTTCCTTGAATCATCTGGTCGCCATTGGCGCTTCCGCCGGTGGTCCGGCTGCCCTTGGCGCGGTCCTCCAGGGACTGCCACGGAACTTTCCGGCGGCGATCGTCATCGTCCAGCACGTCGACGCCCGTTTTGTTCCCGGTCTGGCCGAATGGCTGGGCCTGCAAAGCTCCCTGCCAGTGAGCGTAGCGAGCGAGGGCGATCGGCCGCAGCCCGGCCGGGTCCTGATCGCCGGAACTGAAGACCATCTGATATTCAAGTCGAACAATCGGCTCGGCTACACGCCGCAGCCGTCGGATCAAGTCTATCGCCCATCGGTGGACGTTTTTTTTGACAGCGCAGGTCGTCTCTGGGGCGGAAGCATGGCCGGTGTGCTGCTGACCGGCATGGGGTCGGACGGCGCACAGGGACTGAAAGCGCTTCGCCTGCTCGGCCATCACACCATCGCCCAGGATCGGGCGACGAGCGCTGTGTATGGCATGCCGAAGGCCGCCGCGGAGCTTTCAGCGGCGGTGGATATACTGCCACTTGATCGGATCGCCTACAGACTGACCGAACTGCTGGCGTCAGCACGTTCGAAGAGAGGACTCTCGAAATGAACCATCAGACCGCTTTTCACACGCAGGCAATGGATTGGGAGCTGACATCCCGCCGGTCGATCATGGTGCTGCTCGTCGACGATCAGCTCGTCGTAGCGGAAGCTGTCCGCCGCGCGCTGCTCGATATGCCCGAAATCGATTTCCACTATTGCTCCAATCCGCTCGAAGCGCTCGCCATCGCGAAGAAGGTCCGGCCGACTGTGATCCTGCAGGATCTGGTCATGCCGGCGATGAGCGGCTTGGAGTTGGTGCACGAGTATCGCGCCGACCCCGAAACGAAGGATATTCCTGTCATCGTGCTCTCCACCAAGGAAGAAGCAACCGTGAAGGGCGACGCCTTTCGGGCGGGCGCGAACGACTATCTGGTCAAGCTGCCCGACCGGATCGAACTCATCGCGCGGATACGCTATCATTCGGCGGCCTATCTTGCGCAGATCCAACGCGACGAGGCATATCGCGCTTTACGGAAAAGCCAGCAGGATCTGATGGGAGCTAATCTCGAGCTGCAGCGCCTCACCAATGTCGACGGCCTGACCGGACTGAGTAATCGGCGTTACTTCGACCAATATATAGATTCTGAATGGCGGCAGGCCATCCGCGCGGAAGAACCGATTTCACTCGTGATGGTCGATATCGATTCCTTCAAACAATATAACGACACCTATGGTCACCTCGCTGGAGACGAGATTCTGAGGACGGTAGCGCAAACGGTGATGCGAAGCTTTCGTCGACCCAAGGATCTTGCCGCACGCTTCGGCGGCGAGGAGTTTATCGTCCTCCTCCCCCAGACCGCAGCTTGCGACCTCGGCACGCTCGCCGACAAGGTCGTGAGCGCCGTGGAAGCCCTGGACCTTCCCCATAGCGCGTCGACAGTCGGTAGGATGGTGACTATCAGCGTCGGTGGCGCCACCAGCATTCCCCGGAACGGCGACTCCTTTTTGTCCCTCATTGAAGCCGCCGATAAGGCCTTGCTCGAGGCGAAGCAGCAGGGCAAAAACCGCGCCCTGACAAATGCCGGCTGAAGACCGAGCGGCGGACGATCGCAGACCGCCATCGTGTGACGTCGGTATTCACCATCCGCATCTCGTGTTCGCCGAACCAAAGAAGACCGGCTTCGGGCGCATGCGTCATCGATAATATCCGTTGATATCGCACCTCCGGTTCCTAGAACCTGCCGGTCCGCAACCGGCCAAGAGCCGGTCATTCACATCGCGTCGATGAACGTCCGGTCCCGACAGAAGCTGCCGCTCTGGCTCATCGAAGCCGCCGGTCGGTAATGCGCCCGAATCTCAGCCATTCGGGATCGTCTACCTGAAGCGGACATGGTCTGAAGACAGCCCGTGAAATCGTCTTACAATTTTGGCGGCTTATCGCTGGACAGGGTCAGCTACCCCCGGCTCTGATCGGCGGGGCAATACGTGCGCGCACTTCGTCGTACAGGCGAACCTCACCCGGCATCGCCAGCGTAACGGCGAGGCCGTAGACGACGGCCTCATCGATGACAGCCGCCTGATCGGGCTCGCGCTGCACCTGCAGCGCGATCGTCATGTTCGGCTCGATGCGCGGGGCAGACTGCCCGCTCCAGCAGCGCGTGAATACCGTGCCGCGATTGGTCTGATTGCCGTCAGGCTGATTGACATGCGTGCTTACCGCCAGAGCATCGATCTCGGCTGGATCGAGAATCTTCAGCTTGCAACTGCGATAGCTTTTCCGGCCAGGCGATACAGGCGTGAACCAGGCGAGCGTAGCCGCCAGTGCATGCGGCCGCGCCTGCCCACTGATGGCGAGCGGCACCGGCACCGCGATTGTCGTTGTCCGGTCACGCAGGAGTGAGCCGGTCGCGAAGAAGGTCGCGCGGTCGCCGGCACAGGCGACGGCGTCGTCAGCATCGACGCTGCCATATCCGAGGAACCTGCGGATATTGTCCTTCTGGCGGCTCGCCTGACCGCGTCCGGCCGGACCGATCGTCCGCCGGATCAGATCGGCGATGTCGTCGGGCCAGCGCGCCGGATGAACGAGCAACGCCTTGAGAAGAACCGCGCGGTTGATCGAAGGCAGCCCCAAAAACTCCGCGCCATAAGCTGCCTCCAGTGCGTCGTGAATGCGGTGGCAGGTGCGGGAGGCAAGTGCGGCAGCGGCACTGGTGCCGTTGGTGTAGCCGTCAAGATTTTCACGGCCGTTCGCGGGCGGTGCTGCGACGCGCAAGCCGGCCCCGCGCGCTGGCCGGGCCGGTAGCACGTCGATATGATCGTGTGTCCGCACAACCTGAAGGTGTTCGCGCGCGCCCGGCATCAGAATGTCCGGCTTCACGGCATTGGCGAAGCCGGGGCCGAACGAACTCGACGGATTTGAGGTGCGATGATCCGGAAACGGGTCGACCAAGGTGCGCGCAAGCATGCGGTCGGCCGGCGAAACGGCGTCCTCGTTGCACGAGCCGACGGTGATGCCGTTCACGGTCTCAGCCGGTGACAGTAGGCGCCGGTCGGGCGCGAGGTTGTTCAGGGCAACGATGATCGCGGTGGCGCGGTCACCGCCGATGGCCTCCTCGAACGCTATGCTGGTGGCATAAGCTGGCACGCCGAAATGCTCGACCTGGTTGCCGGCGCTGACAATGAACAGCAAGCCGAAGCGCTGTGCCATGCGATCGATCAAGCGCGCCCAAGCCGACAACTGGCCGTGGAACGGTCGCCGCCGATTGCCGAGCGATAGGTTGACGATGAGGATATGAGGGGCGGTCTCGCGCAGCCGGGTGATCGCGAGGAACACCATGTCGATGACCAGCCGGTCTTGCGGAAAAGTATCGCGGTTTCCCATGACAGGCACGATATGGATCTGACGGGGCAGGCTCGCTTCCGTGCGATTGCGATCGCCGTGGACGATGAGCGAGGCCATCGCTGTCCCGTGGACGCGGTGTGCCACCAGCGCGTCGGGCACCAACTCGAACTGGTCGTCGATCCGCACGTGGTCGACGAGCAGACGATGATTGGCCACGGGGACGCCGTCGAGCAGCGCGAGAATAGGTTCACCTAGCGCGCGCGGGACGATGGCGCCCGGGTCGGGTTCCAAGGCATCATCGACGTCAATGCTGGTCGCGACGCTTTGAGGGCGGATGTGCATCACCGCTTCGAGCCCGGCGATACCCTCGGGTGCTTGCTGCACGATTTGCCGGACGGCCCACACCGGCAGGTCGGCGAGGATCGCATGATAGGCGATATCGACAATGCGCGCCTGCGACACGACCCTGCCGCCGCGGGCGACGATTGCTGCGGCCACGGTTGCCGCATTCTCGGCCGCGGCCGCCTCGTTCGCCCGGAAAACAAGCTCGATTTCCAGGCGGATCGGCTCGGCGTTGTCGAGCCCTTCGATCTCGGAGGCGAGAATATTCGCCTCGTAAGGCTGGACGCGGTCCGATGGTCCCCACAGCCGCAGGTCGCGTAGCCGCTCGAAGACATTGGACCAAGCGGTCTCGCCCCATACGAGTTGCCCGGCCCGCCAGCGCCGCCATAGCGACTCGATGTTGCGCAGCGCGGCAAGGTCAGGGACCATCAGGTAGGCGACCGGCTGCTTGTCGGACTCGTCCGCCGGCAGTTCCTCTTCGTCGATCAGCTCCAAGCCGGGGATACGCCGGACGGCATCGGCAAAGGCGCCGATCCCGCCCCTCACCTCGAAGACAAGCAGGCGTTCCGGTGCGAGTGCGGTCGGGTCGGCGCGCAACTCTAGCGCGCCACCGCCGCGTGCCAAAACTTCCGCCAAACGGGTGAATTTCGGGCCTATGCGCTCTGCCTGACGTCCGGCCGGGAACGCATCAGGCTTCGGCATATTGCGCGGAGCACCGACCGCCCTTGGACGATCAGCTTGCGGGGTCAGCCTCAGGAGAGGCTTGGTTGGGTCGCTCGGCATTTAGAACCTCGGGCGTTACGCGCTTGGCCCAGAGATCAAGTTCGGCACGCAAAGCCCCATCGATCGAAACCTCCCCCAGCGCCAGAATTTGCCGACGCCGCACGTTTTGGCAAAAGTCGAGTGCCTCAGCGTAGCTGACATTGCCAAGTTTTGCAGCAATCTTCGACAACGCCAAGGACGGAGTTTCACTCCAGTTCGACATGATCCGGTCGAGAAATACCGAGATCTCCGATTGACGAGGTGCCGGTAGCGCAAGGCGCATCTGGAACCGGCGCCAGACAGCACGGTCGAGGAGTTCGCCATGATTGGTCGCCGCGACGACGATCACGTAGCTCGGAAGCTGGTCGAGCTGCATCAGCAGGAAGGAAACCACGCGCTTGATCTCGCCAGTCTCGTGCGTGTCGCCCCGTTCCTTGCCGATTGCATCGAACTCGTCAAAGAACAGGACGCTCGGCTGTGTCCGCACATAGTCGAACAGCCGGCGCAGACGCGCGTTGGTCTCGCCGAGATAGCTGCCGATCAGCGCATCATATCGGACGAGGAAGAACGGCAGGCCGAGACCTTCGGCGATGGCTTCGGCGAACGAGGTCTTGCCGTTGCCCGGTGGCCCCGACAGCAACACACGGTGGCGAGGCTCGAACCCGCTCGCGCGCAGCACGTCGGCGCGCTGATGTTCCTCGATCAACTGGCGACCGCTCTCGCGGGCCGGCAGCGGCAGCAGCAGTTCATCGAGTGCGAGGCGCGCCTCGACCTCAAGGATCGCTTCGCGGCCATTGGCATTGCTGAGATGCGGTGAGGTCGCCGTCAGCGCAGGCGGCGTGACGGGCACAGCCGACAGCGCGCGCTGAATTCGATCGGCAACGATGTAATGCTTTTTCGCGCGCTCATCGGCAACGAGCGCTTCAGCGGTGGTACGCAAGGCATCGCGATCGCCGGCTGCGCCAGCGCGGACGAGCGAGACGAGGAGGTCACTACGTGCCATTGCCTGTTCGCTTTTCCCCCCGGACGCGCAAAACGATTCCCACCGATACAAACCTTTCTCGGCGTTGATCGAGCATCAACCCAGCGTTTTAAGATCAGCCGAATCAAAAACGGGCTGAGTCGAATCGGACCAGCCCGCGACGAAAAAGACTATCGGGCTTCAGGTCGCAGGAACACCGAAAAATCAACCATCCCCCAAAGACCTGTGGGTGGAATTGGGAATATCCTGCGGAAAGTTTCATACCCGATACCGTCGCCAAAGTCAAGAACATTAGAAGAACATCGTGGAGCACGGTCCACTTCCGGTCGCTCGATATCGTCTGAATGAGCGCCTATTTTTGGAGGCGCCGGAAGGCAGGCCGGAACGTCCGCTGTTGGCCGAACCGGCCGTTCGGGCCAGATCGCTTGAACGGTGGAAATGTCCCAAAATCGGCCATTCCTCGTCGGGTCGTCGGTAGAATGAATGGCCGCTTTCAGGGCCTCCGGCGAGCTGGCGGAATGCCTGGTATTAAGGCGCAAGGGCGTCGTCTTCCGCATCACGCACACCAAACCCGCACCGCACAGCTTCAGGCCACCCCGTCCCAAGCCCCCCGCCCGCTAAACCTCCAGCTCCAGGCTGTCATAGGAGCAGACGATCGCCAGCGGCGGGCTGTCCCTCCGGTCAGCGCTTCGTAGCGAATCGTTTCGGCGAACAGGCGATCGATGTCGGCGTCGCTGCTGGTCGGTTCGTGGTGGAACAGCACCAGCTTCTTCGCGCCCGCGCCGTGGCCGACCTTGTGCTTGCCGTAGCCGCCGCGCGACGGCGGTCGAGGGCGGCCGCGGCGAAAATGGTTGCGGGACCCGCTTATGATGATAGGCCCGGGGCGCTTATCGCAGCCGGAAGGTCAAAATGCGTAAAGTCACTCGTGATACTCTGCTGATCCTGCTGACGAGTAGCGCGGTTTCAGCCAGCGCTGCGCAGCAACAGGTTCCCGCCCCTGAAAGCGACCTCCGTTCCGGTTTTGAAAGCCCCCCGAGCAGCGCCCGGCCTCGTGTCTGGTGGCACTGGATGAACGGGAACATCACCAAGGAGGGCATTCGCAAGGACATCGAATGGATGTCCCGCATTGGCATTGGCGGCCTCCAGAATTTCGATGCGCAACTTGTTACGCCTCAGATCGTCAAGCAACGTCTGGCGTATATGACCCCGGAATGGAAAGACGCCTTCCGCTACGCCGCCGTTCTGGCCGCAGAGCATAAGCTGGAGCTGGCGATCGCCTCCTCGCCCGGATGGAGCGAAACGGGGGGGCCATGGGTCAAGCCTGAAGACGCCATGAAGAAACTGGTGTGGAGCGAGACCATAATCCGAGGCGGGCAGCGCTTTACCGGGCGTCTGGCTCCCATCCCCACCACCGCCGGCCCCTTTCAGGACATGGCCAAGGTGGAGTTCGGCGCTGCAGGGATCGGAAAGAACCGACCCGCAATGGGCAGGGACGTGGCGGTTACGGCCTTCCGATTCGAGGCACCGGCTTCCTTGCCCGTTCCAATGTTACGGTCGGACGGAGGGGCAGCGCCCGACGGCCGACTGATCGTGGACAATGATCTAAAGACTTGGGTTGAGATCCCTCGTGCAAAGGATGGCGCGAGTCTCATCGCGGAATATGGTGCGCCACAGACCATCCGGTCGGCCCAGGTCTATGTTCCCTCGGCCTATTCCGAACTCAGCGGACCTCTCCTGCAGGGCGTCCTCGAAGCGGAGGTAGACGGTGCCTGGCGCACGATCTCGGACGTTCAGCTCGGCAAAGTCCCGACCACCGTCAGCTTTGCGCCTGTGAAGGCTGCGCGCTTCCGACTGGCAATGAAGCCGCAGAGCGGACCTACCCTGATCTCTGCACTGATGATCCCTCCCGAAGGCGTCGCTGACTCATTTCCCATGCCGCCCCCGCCGCGGACCATCAAGGTGGCCGAGCTGCGCTTGAGCGGCGAAGCGCGCATTAACGCGGCAGAACTCAAATCCGGATTCGCCGTCGCTCCCGACTATTATGCGCTGGACGCCAACGCGGGGGCAGATGTCGCTGGAGTGGCGCCCGCCTCCGTCGTGGACCTTACCGGCAGGATGCGGCCCGACGGCACCCTCGACTGGACACCGCCCCCCGGCCGCTGGAAAGTGCTGCGCTTCGGCTATTCCCTTACAGGTACGACCAATCATCCCGCCACGGCCGAGGCGACGGGACTGGAAGTCGACAAATATGATGGTCCGGCCGTCCGTCGTTACATGGAGACTTATCTACAGGCCTACGCAGAAACGATCGGGCCGGAGCTCATCGGCAAACAGGGTCTGAGGGCCCTTGTCACCGACAGTACGGAAGTGGGCCCAGCGAACTGGACGCCGGATCTGATGCAGCGATTCCAGGCTTTGCGCGGCTATGACATGCGTCCCTGGATGCCCGCGCTGACCGGCGTGGTGGTGGGGTCACGGAGTAAAAGCGACGCCTTTCTCTATGATTTTCGGCGAACGCTGGCTGACCTCCATGCCAGCGAGCATTACGGAACGATCGCCAAGGTTGCACATGACCATGGATTGAAGGTCTATGGCGAAGCACTGGAGGATCATCGTCCGGTGCTCGGCGATGATATGGCGATGCGTCGATACAGCGATGTGCCGATGGCTGCCTTTTGGACTTTCCGCCAGGGCGAAGCGCCTCGCGCCACCTTCCTGGCCGACATGAAGGGCGCTGCTTCCGTAGCGCATATCTATGGCCAGAAGCTGGTTGCGGCGGAATCCCTCACATCCGCCATGTCGCCTTGGGCGTTTGCGCCGTCCCAGCTGAAGCCGTTCATAGATCTGGAGTTTGCCAGCGGCGTCAACAGGCCGGTCATCCATACCTCGGTTCATCAGCCGCTGGACGATAAGGTGCCGGGTCTGTCGCTGTTCATCTTCGGCCAATATTTCAATAGGCACGAGACATGGTCGGAAATGGCGAAGCCGTGGATCGATTATATTTCCCGATCCAGCTACATGCTCCAGCAGGGACGCAACGTCGCCGATATCGCCTATTTCTATGGTGAAGAGGCACCTCTGACCGGCCTGTACGGCAGCAAGCCCGTTTCGGACGCACCTGCCCGCAATGCTTATGATTTCATCGACGCCGATGCCTTGGCTGCGCAGCTTCGGGTGGAGGGAGGCAAACTCGTCGCCACTGGCGGAGCCCGCTACCAAGCACTGTATCTGGGCGGATCAAGCAGCCGCATGACGTTCGGCACGCTGCGGCGGATCGCCGACCTTGTGGAGGCAGGTGCAACTGTCATCGGCAAGGCTCCGGAGGGATCGCCGTCTCTGGCTGACGATCCGTCCGCTTATCAGGCACTAAGAGCGAGGCTATGGAGCGGGGCGCCTGTCACGACTGTTGGGGAGGGCCGTGTCATTGCTTCGTCCAATGTGGATGCCGCACTGGAACAAATGGCTGTCCTGCCCGACTTCGATGCACGCGCCACAGGGGATGGCCAAATTCGCTTCGTCCACCGGCTCACGAGCGATGCGGACATATATTTCATCAGCAATGGTTTGGACCGGGCTGAGCATTTGGAAGCCCGTTTCCGAGTGACGGGCAAGCAACCCGAGATCTGGCGCGCCGATACTGCAACCACCGAGCCGGCATCGTACCGTCAGGACGAAGGCCAGACGATTGTGCCGCTCGATTTATTGCCTCATGACGCGCTGTTCGTCGTGTTCAGATCTCCCGCTGCCGCTGCGAGCCGGAGCCTGCCCAAGGCGAACTGGACCGAAGTCGGTAAAATCGATGGTTCGTGGATCGTCGCTTTCCAGCCGGGCCGCGGCGCTCCAGGCACCATCACTTTGGATGAATTGCAGTCGTTGAGCGACAATTCCGATCCTGGAATCCGCTATTTTTCCGGCGTGGCAACATATCGCAAGACTTTCACAGCACCCCGGACACTTGGTCGCGGCGCTCCCGCGATGCTCGACCTGGGGCGGGTGGCTGACCTTGCGGAGGTGCGCGTGAACGGCAAGTCGGTGGGCACGGTTTGGAAGGCTCCGTATCGGCTCGACATTGCCTCCGCACTGCGCCCCGGCAGAAACAGCATCGAAATTAAGGTTGCGAACCGCTGGATCAACCGCCTGATCGGCGACGCTCAGCCCGGCGCGACCAAGATCACCTACACGTCTCTGCCCACCTACAAACAGGATGCGCCGCTCCCTCAATCCGGCCTGATCGGGCCGGTAACCTTATGGTCACGCTGATATTCGAGCGACCTCGGCAATCAAGTGGTTGCTCTCGAATATGCGCCGGCTTGACCCCGAGACGGTGATTTCGCGCTGACCGATATCGAGGCGGCATCACGCCCTGGGGCCGTTTTCCGTGATTTTCGAGTCGCCAGATGATTCCATCCGGCTCGAAATCCCTTCAAACGCTCACACCTCCAGCTCCAGGCTGTCGTAGGAGCAGACGATCTCCAGCGGCGGGCTGTCCCGGCGGGTCAGCGCTTCGTAGCGAATCGTTTCGGCGAACAGGCGTTCGATGTCGGCGTCGCTGCTGGTCGGTTCGTGGTGGAACAGCACCAGCTTCTTCGCGCCCGCGCCATGGCAGAGGTTGACCGCCATGACGTTGCTCGAATGGCCCCAGTCGGCCTTGAGGGTGATGCTTTCGGCGAGCGAATACATCGTGTCGCAGATCACCAGATCGGCCCCCGCGAAGAAGGCTTCGAACGCACGCTTGTCCTCGAGATCGTCGGCGCGGTGCTCGGCGTCGGTCGAGAAGACCAGCGTGCGGCCGCCGCGGCCGAACTTCCACGCATAGGAGACATGGCTGTGATCCTGGGGCATCAGCTCGATATCGACGCCGTCGACATGATGGCGCTCCCCCGGCTGCAGCGTCACGAAGCTGATATCCGCGGCCAGCCAATCGAACGCGACCGGGAAGCTGATCTCTTCCTGCTGGCGGCGCAGCGCCTGTTCGGCGTCGGCATGGCCGGAATGGATCACGATCCGGCTTTGTGGATCGAAGGCCGGCCCGAAGAAGGGAAAGCCCATGATATGATCCCAGTGCAGGTGGGACAGGAAGAAATTATAGGTGCGCGACCGGCCGGCCGCGACGCGCCGCAACGCATCATTGCCCATTTCGCGCAAGCCCGATCCCATATCGACGATGAAGAAGCTGTCGCCGGCGCCCTCGATCTCGAGGCAGGTGGTGGCGCCGCCATAGGTGCGGCCCTCGGCGAAGCTCAGCTCGTCGTTGACGAAGGCGCGCGCCGCGGCCTCGTCGGCGAAGACACGGCCCGATGCGCGCAGCAGCGCACCGACCAGCTTATCCTCGATCGCGTGGGCGCGGGGAGCGACCGGCAAGGATCCCCGCGTTCCCCAGAAGCGCACGAGCATGCCGCCGTCCCTCAGCCGTCGCGCGATTCGATATCGTCGACGATGTCGAAGATCAGCCCGTAGCGGCTGATGTCGAGCACCTCGCGGATCGCGGGGCGGGGGCGGGCGAGGATGATCTCCACATTGCTGCTGATCGCTTCCCTGCGCGCGATCGTCAACGCCATCAATGCGCCGGCCGAGATATGATCGACCCCGGCGAGATCGATCAGAAACGCGCCGCCATCGGCCGCGGCCGCGGCCACGCCCGCGCGCAGATGGTCGAGGAAGGCGTCGCGCGCCTCGTCCCCGATATCGCCCGACGGCCGGCCCACCGGCCCGCGCGCCGAAGAGGACGCCGCCCATTGCATCGAAGCCCTCCTCCACCGGTTTACGGCGGCGAGCTTAGGGCGGGACGGGAGCGGTCGCAACGCCGCGGTCACCGGCCGGCGAGCAGCCGTGCTACCTGCGGCGCGATCCCTCTGACGATCACCGCGACGCCGCGCGCATTGGGGTGGATCGCATCGCCGATATGCAGCGAGCGATCGGCCACCACCCCGGCGAGGAAGAAAGGATAGAGCGCTGCGCGGTGCTTGCGTGCAAGCCGCGCATAGATCGGATCGAAACGCCTCGCATAATCGGCGCCGAGATTGGGCGCGGCGACCATTCCGGCCAGCAGCACGCGGATGCGCCGCTTGCCGAGCTCGGCGAGGATCGCGTCGAGATTGGCCTCGGCCTGGGCGGGATCGAGGCCGCGCAGCATATCGTTCGCGCCGAGCTCGACGATCACCAGATCGGGCTTCTGCCGGAGTGACGCCAGCACCCAGCCGAGCCGCGCGCGGCCCTGCGCGGTGGTGTCGCCCGACACCCCGGCGTTGCGCACCGTCGCGGCAACGCCCTGCCGGCGCAGCGCCGCCTCGAGCTGGGGGGCGAAGCCCTGCCCCGGCGGAAGCCGGTAACCCGCGGTGAGGCTGTCGCCGAACGCGAGCACCAGCCGGTCGGCGGCCTGTGCAGCGGCGGGAAGGAGGAGGAAGGCGAGCAGGGCGAAGAATCGGGCGATGCTGGTCATGCCCGACGATATCGGAGCTCGGACCGAAATTGCCACCTCGATGTTGCGCCTCCGCCGAAACCCGGCCCCTCAACCTCCCCTCTTCAACAACGGATAGGGATTGACCGCGCGGCCCTGCCACCAGGTTTCGCCCGGCGCCATCGCGTTGATCGCATAGTGGAGGTGCGGGGCTTCGGGGCTGGCGTCGCCGGTCGCGCCGACCGTGCCGATGATCCGGCCCCGCGGTACGCGTCGCCCCTCGGCGAGGCCGGGGGCGTAGCTATCGAGATGGGCGTAATAGTCGATCCATTGCCCGCCCGGCCGGCGGATGTAGACGGTGTGGCCGCCGCGTTCGCTTTCGAACAGCTTTTCGACGGTGCCCGCCGCCGCCGCGATCACCGGCGTGCCGCGAGGGGCCACGATGTCGATCGCGTCGTGGACGCGGCCGGCGCTGCGAGCATCGTCGAAGGTGTCGACAAGCTGATCCGCGGCGACGCCCGCGACCGGGATCGCGAGTCCGCGCGATGCCGCCCGCGCGGGCGGCATCGCGGGCGGCCCGCCCCGCCCCGGCAGGTTGAGGATCACGATCCAGCCGACATAGGCCGCCGCGAGCAGCAGCATGATCCAGGCGAGGGCGCGCAGCATCTCGCTCCCCCCGCTCAGGGCTGGAAGATCGCCGGCACGCCGGGCTTCACCATCTGCGCAAGCCGGGCGGCGTCCCAATTGGTGAGCCGGATGCAGCCATGGCTCTCGGTCTTGCCGATCTTCTCGGGATTGGGGGTGCCGTGGATGCCGTAATGCGGCTTGTCGAGATCGAGCCAGACCACCCCGACAGGGCCATTCGGGCCGGGCGGCAGCAGCGCCTTTTTGTCCTTGCCGTCAGCATCCCAGAACAGCTTGGGGTTGAAGTGGAAGGAGGGGTTGAAGGACCGCCCCTGGACTTTCCATGCGCCGATCGGCAGCGGATCATGCTCGCTGCCCATCGTCGCGGGAAATTGCGCGATCAGCTTGCCGCCCGCATCATAGGCGCGCAGCACGCCGTCCGACTGGTCGACCACCAGCTTGGCGGCCGCGGGCTGATCCGATCCGACGTTGAGCGTCCACAGCGTCTTGCGCCAGGCGGGATCGAGATCGGGCGGATAGTCCAGCTTCGGCGGAATGACGTTGGGCGCCTTGATCGTGACCCCCGGCGCCAGCCTGGTAGCCGGCGAATTGAGCGCGATCAGCGTGGCCGGCCTGGTATGATAGCGCTCGGCGAGCTTCTCCATCGCATCCGAATAGCCGAGCGACGCCAGCTTGGCCTGATCGGCCTCCTTCGCCGGGATCGGCCCGACGAAGGGGCCCGCGAGAATGTCGGGGCTGAGGGTGACGTCGATCACCGTCGGCGTGCCGCGGTACGGATCGAAGCTCTTGACAGTGGCGTCGTCGAGCGCGCCGCTGACGGGCAGCCCGTTCGCCTCCTGATAACCGCGCAGCGCCTTGGCGAAACTTGCTCCCGCCGAGCCGTCGATCACGCCGGGGCTGAAGCCGAGCCGGTCAAGAAGAACCTGCGCGCCCAGCACCCGCGGATCGGGCGCGGCCGATGCCAGCGCGGGCAGCAGGGCGACGGCAAGGATGATGGTTTTCACGCTGCGCACAGGCATCCCTCTCGATCATAACGAGGGCAGAACGTCTATGCGGCGGTTTCTATCCCGGATGATCTTGCCAGCGGCGCAACGCCGCGCCGACAAGCGCCACGCCCCCCGCACCGACCAGCAGGAGCGGGACGGCGAGATGCGGCGGCACCGGGTGGAGCGTGAAGATCAGCCCGGTCGCGGCGGCGGGCGGATGCACCGCCCGGCAGACCATCATCAGCACCAGTCCGATCGTCGCGGCGATGATCGCAACCCCTACCGAGGCCCCGAACATCCAGCCGGCCAGCGAACCTGCGATCGCGGTCGCGGCGTGCCCGGCGATGATCGGCCATGGCCGCGCCGAGGGCGCCATCGGGGTGGTCGTGACCAGCGCGACCGAATTGATCAGCGGCATCCACATCGCGACGATCGCGAAATGATGGGCGAGACCACCGAACAGCGCGAGCGTGGCGAGAAAGACCGATGCCGCCAGCACGATCCGCTGCCAGGACATCGCATCGGTCGTCGCCCATTTCATCGCGGTCAGCGGCGATCCTTGGTCGCCGAGAAGCGCAACGAGGGATATTTGCCCTGGATATAGTTGAGTTCCCAGGCGTCCTTGGCCATGAACACCGGCGCGCCGTCGCGATCCTCGGCCATCGCCGATCGATGCAGCCCCTTGAACGCCTCGAGCTCCTTGTCGTCGTCGGCCGCGATCCAGCGCGCGGTGTCCCATGGCGACGGCTCGAAGCCGGCCTCGACCTTGTACTCCGCCTGAAGACGCGAGATCATCACCTCGAGCTGGAGCTGGCCGACCACCCCGACGATCCATTGCGAGCCGATCGACGGGTGGAAGACCTGCATGATCCCCTCCTCGGCCATGTCGTTGAGCGCGTTGCGCAGCTGCTTGGTCTTGGTCGGATCGGCGAGTTTGACGCGGCGCAGTATCTCGGGCGCGAAATTGGGAAGCCCGGTAAAGCGGATCATCTCGCCCTCGGTCAGCGTATCGCCGACGCGCAGCGTGCCATGGTTGGGGATGCCGATGATGTCGCCCGGAAAGGCCTCCTCGGCAAGCTCGCGATTCTGCGCGAAAAACAGGATCGGGCTGTGCACCGCGATCGCCTTGCCGGTGCCGACCTGGTTGAGCTTCATGCCGCGCCGGAAACGGCCCGAGCAAAGCCGCATGAAGGCGACCCGGTCGCGATGCTGCGGGTTCATGTTCGCCTGGACCTTGAACACGAACCCCGCGACATTGGGCTCGCCGGGATCGACATCGCGCGGTTCGCCCGGCTGCGGCCGCGGCGACGGCGCGAAATCGGCAAGCGCGTCGATCAGCTGCTCGACCCCGAAATCCTTGAGCGCCGAGCCGAAATAGACCGGGGTGAGATCGCCGTGGAGATAGGCCGCGGCGTCGAACGGCGCATAGCCGACCGAGGCCAGTTCGGCCTCCTCGCGCAGCAGCGCCAACCCCTCGGCCGACACCAGATCGTCGAGCTGCGAATCGTTGATCCCGGCGACCGAAGTGGCATCGCCTTCATAAGCGCCGGTCGCGTCCGAGGCGGGACGGTAGAGCCGGTCGCGCGCAAGATCGTAGATGCCCTCGAAGGTGCCGCCCATGCCCACCGGCCAGCTCATCGGGGCGACATCGAGCGCGAGCGCGTCGGCGATCTCGTCGAGCAACTCGAACGCGGGGCGGCCTTCACGATCGACCTTGTTGATGAAGGTGATGATCGGCACCGAGCGCAGCCGGCAGACCTCGAACAGCTTGCGTGTCTGCGGCTCGATGCCCTTGGCGGCGTCGATCACCATCACCGCCGAGTCGACCGCGGTCAGCGTGCGATAGGTGTCCTCCGAGAAATCCTCGTGGCCCGGGGTGTCGAGCAGGTTGAAGGTGATGCCGTCGCGTTCGAAGGTCATCACCGACGAGGTGACCGAGATGCCGCGCTGCTGTTCGATCTTCATCCAGTCGGACCGCGCCCGCCGCGTCTGCCCGCGCGCCTTGACTTCGCCGGCGAGATGGATCGCCCCTCCGAAATAGAGCAGTTTTTCGGTCAGCGTGGTCTTGCCCGCGTCGGGATGCGAGATGATCGCGAAGGTGCGGCGATCGGGGCGGTTGTGCTTGCTCATGATGGCCGCGGCCGATAGCAGGTGCGGCGCAATTTACTAAGCCTTCTCTTCCCGCTCCTTGGAAGGGGGCGCATTGGAGTTCCCATCCCCTACGACGTCATCATCATCGGAGCGGGCGCCGCGGGAATGATGTGCGCGCTGACCGCGGGGCAGCGCGGACGGCGGGTGTTGCTGCTCGATCATCTCGATCGGGCGGGCGCGAAGATCCTGATTTCGGGCGGCGGGCGCTGCAATTTCACCAATCTCGAAGGCCATCGCCCCGAGCGCTATCTGTCAGCCAACCCGCATTTCGCCAAGTCGGCGCTCGGCCGTTACCGTCCCGCCGACTTCATCGCGATGGTCGAGGCGCACGGCATCGCCTGGCATGAAAAGACGCTCGGCCAGCTGTTCTGCGACGGATCGGCGCGTCAGATCGTCGCGATGCTCGAGGAAGAATGCGCGCGCGGCGGAGTCGGGACCCGGCTGTCGACGCGCGTCACCGGCATCACCCGGCCCGACGAGCGCTTCCGCGTCGAGACGCCCCAGGGCAGCCACGAGGCCGCCGCACTGGTGATCGCCACCGGCGGGCCTTCCATCCCCAAGATGGGCGCGACCGGCTTCGCCTATGACGTCGCGCGCCAGTTCGGGCTCAAGGTGGTCGAGCCGCGCCCCGCGCTCGTCCCGCTCACGCTCGGCGCCGATGACCGCCTGTTCGAGAGTCTGTCGGGCGTCTCGCTCGAGGTGGTCGCCAGCATCGGCAAGACGCGTTTTCGCGAGGCCGCGCTGTTCACCCACCGCGGTTTATCGGGCCCCGCCATCCTCCAGATCAGCAGCTATTGGCGGCATGGCGACAGCCTGTCGCTCGACCTGTTGCCCGACGCGGACGCCGCCGCGCTGCTGACCGAGGCAAAGCGCGCGCGGCCCAATGCCGAGCCGCGCACGATATTGCGCGAGCATTTCCCTGATCGGCTCGCCGATGTGCTGAGCGATCGGCTCGGCCTGGCGGGGCCGCTCGTCACCCATAAGGACCAGGCGTTGGTCGCGGCGGGCCGGCGGCTCGGCCACTGGCTGTTCACGCCGACCGGTTCGGAAGGCTTCGCGAAGGCGGAAGTGACGATCGGCGGTGTCGCCACCGACGGGCTCGACCAGCGCAGCCTCGCGGCGAAAAGGGTGCCCGGCCTGCATTTCATCGGCGAGGCGGTCGATGTCACCGGCTGGCTCGGCGGCTATAACTTCCAATGGGGCTGGGCGAGCGGAGCGGCCGCGGGCGAGGCCGTCTGAGCCGATCCGAGCCGCCCGCCGCTGAGGATTCGGGCGGCGCGCGGCGAAACCGCTTCGATCGCGATCGCGAGCAGCATCGCGAACCCCAGGCACAACAGCGGCTGGGCCAGGAAGAACAGTGGCCAGCCGGGATTGCCCATCGGCCCCGTGGCCCCGCCGATCGCCGGGGCGAGCAGCCACATGAAGATCAGATGGCTGCAGAACAGGAAGAAGGCATAGCGCTCGAAGCCGAGCAGCCGCGGGCAAAGCGGGCCGCGCGCGAGCGCGACCGCCGCGCGCCAAACGAGCAGACCGGCCGCCGCGCGCAGCAGCAGATCGACCGCGTTGACCAGCTCGACATGATGGGCCGCGGACCCTGCTGCCGCTTCGGCCTGAATCGACAGCCAGATCTTGAGCGGCACAATCGTCGCAAAGGGCAGCGCCGCGATCCAGGGGGTGAGCAGGCCCAGCCGCTCGGCCAGCCCATGGCGACGGGCGAGGATGCCGGCGGCGAAGAAGATCAGGATCGAGGGGCGCAGCAGCAGATAAAGTTGCCACCCGCCGATCGCCCATAACGCCCCCCCCGCGATCAGCAGCAGCAGCCAGCGCGTCCGCAGGCGGACCAACAGCGGCGCGGCGAGCATGCAGAGGAACAGATCACGCAGGAAGGCGGTCTGTACGTTGACGTCACCCGCCCGGCTGAGGTTGAGCAGATTATCGGTCGCCCACAGCCCCCCTTCGGGCAGCGGCGCCAGCGCAAGGCCGAGCCGTCCGGCGGCCAGCACCAGCGCCATCGCCAGCAGGTTCCACAGGACCATCGGCAGCAGGATCGTCCGCGCCTTGCCTTCGATGAAGGAACCCGCCTCGCGATGCGCGAGCGATCGCGCCACCAGCCAGCCCGAGACGATACTGAGCAGCGGCACGGCGCTACGCCCGAACAGCTCGACCACCGTCCAGCGCATCACGTCCTGCACCGACCCCGCCTGCGCGGCGAGCCCGTCGCCGCCGAGTCCGGTCCAGGCGTGCACATAGACGACGCCAAGGATGCAGACCAGGCGGGCAATGCCGATCGCCTGTGAAATGGGCAACAGCGGCGGCTCGGCCATGCGCCGCACCGGCGCGTCGGGAGGAAGGATCCGGCTCATATCATGGGCTCTTCGTCCCGGCAGGGAGACGGCTGGCAAGGGGGAGCGAGGCGTAGCCGCGTAGGCGGCGCTTTATCGCGACAAAACGAGCCGTGGAAACCCTCACCCCAACCCCTCCCGAACGGAGAGCGGAGCGGGAGGGCGCCTATGAGCCTCCACCGGGATGACGCGCGGGGAAAGCGGAAAGGGCCGGTCGCTATCATTCCCTTTGACTCGCATCGCGCAGATGAACCGTCACTGCACCGTGGCTTTTTCCATCCCGCGCGCGGCACGGCCTATCCCATGCTGGCTTTTTCCCGCGTCCGCTCCTATAGGACGCGCCAACATCGCCGCGCGCAGAGAGGCGCCGGCCCTTTTGTAATCGGATCCCAAATGCCCTTTTCCTCCCTGCCACGGCCGGTCGCCGAGGCAATCGCCGAGCGTGGCTATGCCGCCCCTACCCCCGTCCAGGCGCAGGTGATCGCCGCCGAGGCGCATGACCGCGACCTGCTCGTCTCCGCGCAGACCGGATCGGGCAAGACCGTCGCCTATGGCCTCGCCATCGCCGAGACGCTGCTCGGCGGAGCCGAAACGCTGCCGCGCCCAGGCGAGCCGCTCGCTCTGATCATCGCGCCGACCCGCGAGCTCGCGCTCCAGGTGCAGCGCGAGCTGCAATGGCTCTATGCCAAGCTCGGCGCGCGCGTCGCAAGCTGCGTCGGCGGCATGAACATCCGCGTCGAGCAGCGCGCCCTGTCCTATGGCTGCCACATCGTCGTCGGCACCCCCGGCCGCCTCAAGGACCATCTCGAGCGCGGCACTCTGCAGACCGGCTCGTTGCGCGCGGTCGTGCTCGACGAGGCCGACGAAATGCTCGATCTCGGTTTCCGCGAGGATCTCGAGGAGATTCTCGATACGACGCCGGCCGAGCGCCGCACGCTGCTGTTCTCGGCGACGATGCCCAAGCCGATCGCGCTGCTCGCCAAGCGCTACCAGCGCGACGCGCTGCGCATCCAGACCACCGGCGAGCGCGAGAGCCACGCCGATATCGATTATCGCGCGATGGCGGTGGCGCCGGCCGATATCCAGCACGCGGTCGTCAACGTGCTGCGCTTTCATGAAGCGAAGGGCGCGATGGTGTTCTGCGCCACCCGCGAGAATGTCCGCCGCCTCTCGGCGACGCTCACCGAGCGCGGCTTTTCGGCGGTGACGCTGTCGGGCGAGCTCAGCCAGAATGAGCGCAACCATGCGCTGCAAGCTCTTCGCGACCGCCGCGCCCGCGTCTGCGTCGCGACCGATGTCGCCGCGCGCGGCATCGATCTGCCCGGGCTCGAACTCGTCATCCATGCCGAGCTGCCGATCGATTCCGAGACGCTCCAGCACCGTTCGGGCCGCACCGGGCGCGCGGGCAAGAAGGGCACCTGCGTGCTCATCACCCCCTATCAGCGCCGCCGCCATGCCGAGCGGCTGCTGCGCGCCGCCAACGTCAACGCGACCTGGGACAAGGTGCCTTCGCCCGACGACATCTACGCGCGCGACGAAGAGCGGCTGCTCGAGAGCCTGACCATGGGCGAGGTCGCTGAAGAGGATCTCGCCGTCGCGCGCAAGCTGCTCGAGACGCGCAGCGCCGAGGAGATCGCCGCGGCCTTCGTGCGCGCCCAGCGCCAGAGCCTGCCCGCCCCCGAGGACCTGATCGACGCCTCCCCGATGCCGCGCGGCGAGCGCGACCAGGGCGGGCGCGAGCAGGCGACCCGCGAACAAGGGCCGCGCCCGGGCTTCGAGGATACCGTCTGGTTCCGCATGAACGTCGGCCGGGGCGCCAATGCCGACCCGCGCTGGCTGCTCCCGCTGCTCTGCCGCCGCGGCCACATCACCAAGCGCGAGGTCGGCGCGATCCGCATCTTCCAGTCCGAAACCCGGTTCGAGATTCCGCGCGCGATCGCGAAGAAATTCATCGACGCGCTCAAGCGTACCGAAGGCGAGGAGGACGGCGTGGTGATCGAGCCGGCCGGCGACGCACCGACGCCACCGCCTGCGCAGCTGCGCGATCGGCGCGGGCCGCCACCCCGGACGCAGCTAAGGCCGAGGGGGCCGGCTGGGGCTGGCGGGCCGGGTGGACCGGGTGCGGGTGCGGCGAAGCGTTATGGGGCGAAGCCGTTTCGGGGCGGGGGCAAGGGGCGGTAGCGCCGAGCAACGCGTTTCGACAGCGCTTCACTTCGGCGAGCGATATGGGGCGCGATGTTTCGTCGCTTCGCGACGCAATCTTTGCCGTTCGGCGGATCGTGCGGGTCTCCGCAAAGCGGACAGTCGGCTTGCGGAGGCGCTGGTGAGGTCGCGGCGTGGACAGGTGGGAATGGGTCGTTGAATTGCCGCTTCATCAAAATGCCATTATCGATTGCTTGGCAACTTGGAGGCAGACGGTAGTGACAGGAAAGCTCAGTCAGCGTTTGAAATACGGGCTTGCGATCGCTGGTCAGATAGCGATCGCTATTTTCATTGCGATAGCTGGGGCAGCTATTTTTAAGCTATCACTCTTTGGACAAGATACATTCGTTGTGGCGATAGCTTGTTGGGCGCTTGCTGGGACGACATTCTTCCTGAAATGTGAAGGCTGCAGGCGTTCATATTTCTTCGACCCTGAACGGTATCGCGGCGGGTTCAGCATCGTACCCGGTTACAATGGTTTCAAAAAGCTTGGTCCCACCTGTCGGAATTGGGGCCTCTCTCGAATAGCATAATCGTTGTTCGACCAATGTCCGCAATTGCGTCGTCAGCGGCCATTGAATTGCAAATTAAGACGACCGCGTTTTGGTCTTCTTGTCCAAAAGCCGACCTTCCGCTTTCCACCCCGAAGATGCCACCAGCGGCCCCAACACCAACTGCCGAAAACAGCCGGTCGGGACTTCACCCCCAAAGCTGTCCTAGCTCGGCCTGGGGGGCTGAATAATTCCAGACTGTCCGGACACGATCCCAAATCTGATGGGGTGGACGCCCCCCGACGGCATCGATGTGCCAAAGTGGAGGTGTTGAAACACCACTGAAGGAGGCGTCCGTGTCGCAGGTTACCACAATCGGTCTGGATATCGCCAAGAACGTTTTTCAT
>Ga0207711_10001066_pt1 | contig 26254 bp, 28 predicted proteins | sample KBSS34metaG_FD_184401 | JGI IMG/M metagenome (GOLD analysis project Ga0207711, IMG submission 184401) | Switchgrass rhizosphere microbial communities from Kellogg Biological Station, Michigan, USA - KBS S3-4 metaG (SPAdes) (version 2) | ecosystem: Host-associated > Plants > Roots > Rhizosphere... | reverse complement strand
CGCGCTCAATGCAGCGGAGGCCGAATGGCCAGACCTGGGAATGCGCGTGTTGGAGCCGGGCGAGGCGATGCACCTCGATATGCGGCTGGACATCGTGCCCAAATAGCGGCGCGTTCAGGTTGCTGCGTTGAAAATCGGCTTATATAGGCCGCTGTTCCCGCAAGGGGCGCCGCTTCCGGAGACGTGGGTGAGTGGCTGAAACCAGCGGTTTGCTAAACCGCCGTAGGGGGATTACTCCTACCGAGGGTTCGAATCCCTCCGTCTCCGCCAGCCGCATGTTTCCTGACATCCGCTGCTTGTTTTTAATCAACGAGAATCAAAGGATTTCTGCGGCCAGATTGTCCACGCCCGTCCGTTGCCAGTCGTCAGTATCCACGTTACAGTGTGGGAGAAAACGTGGGGAACGCGTTATGGGCAAGCTTACAGCGACGGCGGTTACAGCAGCTCTCAGGAGGCCAGGACGCCATGGGGACGGAGACGGGCTCTTCCTCCAGGTGACGGCTGCCGGAGCGGCCTCGTGGGTTCTGCGCGTTCAAAAAATCGGAAAACGTCGTGACATCGGCTTGGGTAGCGCCAAGAAAGTTGGCCTGTCCTTGGCTCGTGAGCGGGCGGACGAAGCTCGCAGGCAAATCGAGGCCGGCCTCGATCCGGTTCGGGAGCGCAAGAAGGCAGCAGGCATCCCGACATTTCGTGAGGCTGCGGTGCTGGTTCACGGAGAGCATAAAAAAACTTGGAAAAACGGGAAGCACCAGGACCAGTGGATCAACACGCTGGAGACCTATGTTTATCCCGCGCTTGGCGATTTGCCCGTTAGCGCCGTTGACGGTCCCGCAATCCGCGACTTGCTGGCCCCGATCTGGATCGACAAGGCCGAGACTTCAAGGCGCGTTCTACAGCGCATCTGTACTGTCCTTCATTGGGCGAGCGCCAAGGGCTACCGGACGATAGAAATCTCGCGTCCGTCGATCCTCAAGGGCCTGCCGCCTCAGAGGCGCAAACCAAACCACTTTGCAGCCATGCCCTATACGGACGTTCCGGCGTTCATCGAACGGCTGCACGAAAAGGAGAGCTGGAGTCGGCTGGCGTTGGAAGCGGCCATCCTGACGGCTGCTCGGTCCGGCGAGATACGTTGCGCAACATGGGATGAGGTCGATCTAGACAAGGGGCTTTGGTCTATTCCCGCCGGCCGCATGAAGGCTAAACGCGATCACGTCGTCCCTCTCTCGAAACCTGCGCTTCGCGCCTTTCGTCGGGCGGCAGAACTTCGGATAGCCGGAAGCGAGTTCGTCTTTCAGGGCGGGAAGCCCCGCAAGGCGATGAGCGACATGACGCTGACTAAGGTGCTTCGGACCATGGGTGAGACAGCAACGGCGCATGGCTTTCGTTCCAGCTTTCGCGATTGGGTATCCGAGGAAAGCAACTTCTCGGGCGACTTGGCGGAAGCGGCCCTTGCCCACGCCGTGAAGGACAAAACGGAAGCGGCCTATCGTCGAGGCGACCTGTTGGAAAAGCGCCGCAAGCTAATGGACGCTTGGGGTGCATATTGTACGGCCTCCAGCGCGAATGTCGTGCGGCTCGCGAGGGCCTAACTGATTGATTTTGACGGCCTGTTCGGTTTCGATCGGAAGCTGCGCGAATTGTGTGGATGGAGAACGGCAGAACAATCCCCGAGATTCTTCGGACAAATCACTCGATTCGCGCACAATCTATCCACAGAGTCTCCGTACGTACTGTATTCGTTCTACTTGGGTTCTAGGCCGAAACGTGCCTACCTAAGGACGCACATAAGTGCGCCAAGTAACGAAAGGACGACGATGGAAGAAAGATACCTAGTCTCAATCGAACGGGCGGCCGAAGCATTGAGCATTGGTCGATCGAAGACGTACCAGCTCATCAATGATGGCAAGCTTCTCACTGTCACGATCGGCCGGCGCCGTCTGGTCCGCGCCGATAGCGTTCGTGCCATTGCGAACGGGGAGGCTGCTTGATGGAGAGCCAAAAGAAAATGGGCCCCGAAGCGGCTGCAACCGCCCCGAGAGCCCCAAATGTCGCCCTTGGAAAGCCGACGCTCGTCCATAGCGCACCGGATCGGTGTGGGACTAGCCCCCGGTCGAAAGAAAGTGAAAACCCGCCGATCGGGCAGCCGTTCTTCGAGTGTCGCAAAGCAGGAGGGTACTTCCTGCGAGCGCAATTCGAGACATTTGGAACGACGACCTATCTCGACATCCGTCAATGGGTTGATCGAGGCGAGGGCTTAGTCCGTACCGGCAAGGGCGCGACGATCCCGCTTGGGCGCGTCAGGGAGCTTGGCGAAGCCCTGAGCAGGGTGAGCCTGCCGGACTCGTCGAGCGAGTCTGAGAGCGCGGCCTAGGGCGTACTGGGGCGGTCGGGGCTTCGTCACCGACCGCCCTTTTTCGGCACTTGTTCAAAACTTGCGATAGCTGCCGCGTCGTAGCGGCGGCGAGGACGGATGTGATGGCGCCGCGCTATAGGGAAAAGGGACTTCAAGCGCCGGTTTCGCAACAGATACGCGCGCGGGCGCGCGCGACATCCGGCGAAGCCTTTGAAAAACTTCCAAAAAATCAAGCTGTCTCATGCGGCGCTGCGCTTGGCACAGTCATTGCTAATAAAGAGACCAGTTTAGGTGTGCCGCATGCTGTGGAGCCGCGTGCAATCAGGCGCCGACTCTCAACCGCCCTACGGCGCAAGGATTGCAAGAACCTTATCCTGGCGACCCAGCATGCGGTGCTTATCGGGCGACCCCTGAACCGCATGCTGACCATCCATTTCGACGCAGCGGGCATTGTCGACCCCGTGAACGCGATCGGCAAACTGCTTAAACTTATGGGCGACTGGCTCCGCTGTTATAACACCCAAATAACAGCGGTGTGGGTGCGCGAAAGCGGACTGGAAAAAGGGGAGCATGTCCACATCCTGCTGAGCGTTCCGCCGAATAAAATAGAGGCATTTAATCGCCGGCAGCGCAGCTGGTTTAAGAGACTAGGCGCGAGCTGGCGGAAGGGTGTTTATCTCAGCAGGCCAATCGGCCCCCACCTCCGAACCGCATTCAACGACCTATCGGCCGATCTGTATCAGCAGGAGCTATCTGGTGCTCTGTCTTACCTTCTGAAGGGAGCCGACGACGAAGCTCAAAAAGCAGAGGGTTTGCGCCGGTGTGAACCGGGGGGCGAGGTTTCCGGCAAGCGCTGCGGCACTACGGAAAACATCGGGAAGACGGCGCGGGACCGCTTTAATCGGCTAAAGTAGGCTGAAATAGGCCGGGCAGGGGGTGGTCAGATCCCCAAAGCGACGATGGGGGAAAGCGGTGTCGGTGGCCCGTTAAAACACTAAACCCGTTTTTCCTTGGCCGCTACGCGCGCGGGCGCGCGCGAGGGGCTAATGTCCGGTTTCGACCCAAAGCGGACATTGCAACCCGACGCCCGAAGGCGCAGAATTACAGAATGAGGAACTCACTGGACCTCGACCCGGAATGGGGCGCGATCGATCTGATCGAAGAGGTAGAAGCCACCTTTGGATTTACAATCACCAAAGAGGAGGCAGAGCCGTGCGCCACGGTTGGCGACCTGTACGATGTGATTTGCGCCCACACGCCCGATTGGGATGGCCAGGAGGGAAGCTGCGGCTCCTCGATGGTGTTCTACCGGATGCGGCGCTCGCTTTCCCCTGATCGTATGCGCGGGGTCAGGCCGGAGACGGCTCTTAGCGCCAGCGGGCTACAACCCAGTCGCTTGTTCAAGAAGCTGGCAGATGAGACTGGACTACGGCTCCCGGCGTACGGGCTTACGTGGCTCGGCAAGACGGGTGGCTTCCTGTTAGTTGGAGGCATCATAGCCGCCATCGTCGCACTGCTTACTGGACATTGGATTGTTAGCGGCGTGGTCGCACTGATCGCCCTTGCTGGCTTGCCGCTGCTAATGCTCGACCCAGGCCGCTTTCCCGCTGGGTTTGTCACCATAGCTGACTTGGTACGGCGGACTGTGCCGCTAAACTCAACCGCCTTGAAAGATGCCGGTGGACGACCCGCCGACCGATGGGCGATCCTTACCGCTCTGGCAGCCGAGCATGGCAACCTCCCGCCCGACCAGATTGGACCCGAAACCTTCTTCCATCGAGCCAGCTTGGAATTAGCCACCGCTCGTTAGCGTCCGCTTTCCACCCGCTCCGGCCACGCTCGACCCATTGCGGTCATTAGCGCTGGCGTTAGCATGGAGCCGATGGCTGACCTGTTGGACGTATATATCTTCCGTGACCCCAGCTTCGCGCCAGACGGCAACACCCTCGTATGCGTCGCGCCCCGACGAGCCATGAAGCGCTTCATGTCGAAGAGGGAGTGTCGCGCTCATTTGGTGGGTGCGCCGTCTATCGTCGCTCGCTGTGGACTACTTATGTCGGAGTGTGGGGCGACCGAAACGGCTCGCGTTTTCGCCGCTTCCTTCGTGAACGCGGTGCGGAACTAGCGATACACAAGGAGCCACCTGCAAAGGCTCGTCTGCTTTATTGGACAACGAGGGATGAGCGACCGCAGGTTAGGTCGCTGCCGGACCGCTAGCGTCCGCTTTCCACCCCAACCGGCCACAGCCGACCCATTCCTGCCATGAGCGCCAATCGTGTCGCGCACCGGTGCCGGCGCCATACGCACCTCTTAGCGCGTCCGCAGGCGGGAGTTAGTAAGACCGAGTTGCTAGCGGATGAAAGGATGGGCGCCGGCTGCCCGAAAAACTGAGCAGATGCGGAGACAATTCAAACCGCAAGCAACCTCTATCCCGCCGATGGGGTCCTTTGGACAAAACGCCAGGCAAACATCGAGGCAGATGCGGCCAAGCCAGCCCCCGTTCGGAGCTGCAGCCCGAGATGCATACGTCGAATGTATCGCAGATCGCGAGACAATGTTCGGTAGAAGACCCACCTCGTGGTTCCCCTCTAGAATCTGTGTAAACCTGAACCGCAACTCTTCGCACAGTCAGCCTCCTGTGCCGCACAAGTCACGAGACAAAGCACCGTCGCCCAACCGGCGCTCGCGCCTTCACAAAGGATAAGACAGGCAGTGCCAAACGCCGCGCACTTCAGATCACACCAGAAGCCAAGGCGGTTACCACCAAAACCACCAGTATTCGCGCGTGCCATGACGATTGTGGGATCCATAGTAGTCCTCCCAGTCTAAATGTCGAAGGTTTGAGTAAAAGACTGTCCAAGCGGGTAAGGATACAGATCTGCTACGTCGATCAACAACCGATACCGCGAAGCTGGACCGAACTTTCTCGGTTCCAACGTGACCAAGATTTCGACAAGAGACGTACCGTCTGCACTTACGCGGGTCTCAACGGAGCGGATCGCTTCGTCGTTATTGATCGACCTACTAATTAACTCATAAAAAGAGGCCAGTCGAGTAACAGTCCAATTCAAAGCCCGAAACCGTCCTAGACCGTCGTTTCCGGTGGAAGCTACCGCAGCCAGAAAAACCTCTTTCGATCGAGCTACGAATATTTTCGAGTTCTTGGCTGGAACTTCGATGGCTGATGCCATTGACGCCAAAAATGCTGCTAGTTCGAAATGGTACGAGAATTCGATGAGCAAGACGGGATGTTCTATTCCGCCGCAATTCTGCGAACCTGCCATCCATCCAACGGCGACGTACGTATCCAACTCGGTCGATTCCTCAGACCGTCTGAGGGCGTCAACGAGATCTCTTGCTTCGACCTCCGTACGCGGTCGTAAATAGTATCGCTCGATACCCTGCGTGGCGAGTACCCAGCACATCATTCTAGCGAGGTCGGGGCGCTTTTCGAGTACGGCGACCAGATACCCGCGTTCAGTCAAACCTGGAGGCAGTGACGCTCGCTCAAATTCGAACTCTCGCTGCACAGCAGGCGACGGAAACCTAGGGGCAATCTCTCCGATAACATAGATCGGCTGCAAATCCTGCGTTGCACTACAAGACGGACAATCCGGCTCGTCCGCTTTTTCCTGGGTGGGTGTAAGGTCTGCCGTTTCAGACAAGTTTATCTCCCCTTTGGATGGCTAGCGCTTCTTAGCTCCGAACAGCCGATTCAGCGCGTCGGCGCGCTTTTTGCAACCTTGACACTGCTTCATCCCGATCCTCGCGAATCCAGCTGAAACGAGATCGCCCAGTCGTAGGTCTGGTTTGACAATTACGGGGATGTTCGGAGTACTCTCTTTCGTAGTGCCCTCCCGGTCGAGCGCAACCGCTATAGCCCGGTCCACCGGCCCAAGCTTGAAGATAGCGTGGAGATTTCGTGGAGATTGTAACTCGTGTTAGCTATCGCCGATGCAGTACCGGGTGGGCGATTACGTTCTCGATCTGCGCAAGTTCGAGTTGCGGCAGGACGACCGCTTGCTCGCCGCCGAACCCCAGGTTCTGTCACTGCTGTTTCTCTTGATTGAGAATCGGGACCGCTTGGTGAGCAAGGATGAGCTAGTCGCCACGATCTGGGACGGCAGAGCGGTAAGCGACAGCGCCATCTCCAGCCGGATCAAGAGCGCGCGACAGCTGCTCGGCGACAATGGCGAAGCCCAGCGGCTGATCCGGACGGTCCACGGCAAGGGGTTTCGCTTCGTCGGAGAGGTGTCCGTTGGGGAACCCGAAACGGGCGATCGAAACGGCGCCAAACCGACAGCCGCGCTGCCATTCGGCAGCGACAACCCCAGATTATCAATCATCTCGAACGAGTTCGATCAGCAGCCGTATCCGTCGTGGCTGGCAAAGACGACGGCGGAACCGGCGAGGCGCGGCATCCTGATCTCGATCACCGTCGGTGCGCTACTGGTGACTGGAATGCTCGCCTGGCATTTTTGGCGGGATGTCGCGCCCGGGACCAGCGTTGCGATCACTTCAGCCTCGACATCGGCTGATTCCGAAGCACTCGCTCGTGATGTGACGGCGAAGTTGGCGATGCTGGGCAGCGTTAGCGAAGGATCGGCGCGCGTGCTCGACCGTACCAGCCGCGAAATTTCGGACTTGCAGTTCGAGATTGCCACATCGAGCGATGGGCCCGACCTTGAGACCAACCTCGTGCTTCTCAGCGATAAAGGCGAGCTATTGTGGTCGAAGGACTTCCGGCAGCCGCGGTCAAAGCTCTCCGACTTGAAGCAACAACTCGCATTCACGGCGGGCAAAGTGTTGGAGTGCGCGCTTGAAACGGTGGCGCGCAAGAGGCCGCGACTCGATCGCCAGACCATCAAGCTTTACCTCAATGGGTGCGCTGCGTACGCCGACGTGAACGCAAACAACCTCGCCGAGATCGCAGGGATCTTTAGGCGGGTTACTGATGCAGCCCCAGCATTCCAACCCGGCTGGAAGAAGTTGCTGTTGGTGGACGCCCAAGCCCTCGACTATTTCGATCGAACGGAATTCGACAGCGTCCGCGCCGCCCAGGCCGTGGCGGCAGCGCGCAGAGTCAATCCTGAACTGCCGGAGATCTATCTCGTGCTGGCTGAAACGGCTCCGGCATCAGCGATGACTGATAGGATGCACTTTATCGAAGAGGCTGCGCGGCGTGCACCGACTGACGCAGACGTGGCCCTCTTTCACGCTCTCTATTTGGTGAGAGTCGGACGCTTACACGACGCCGTTGACGAAGCGAGAAAGTCTGTTCGGATTGATCCCCTTTCGCCCGCGAATCGCGAGATGTCGGTCATCGCGCTTGGGACGGCCGGCAGGATTGCCGAGGCACAGCAGGAATTGCGGCAAGCAGACCTTCTGTGGCCGGGCGCGATGACCCTGCGAGAAGCGCGATACACGCTATATCTTCGCTTTGCTGACCCGAATGAGGCGATCCGCCTGCGCGATTCAGGTCTCCTCATGCCCCCGATGTCGCCCTTTCAGGGGTCGTTCCTTGCGGCCCGATCCAGCCCGACGCCGGCCAATGTCAATTTGGCGTTACGGGACGCCCGCGCCCTTTATAATCGCAATCCGATTGCGATCGCCCATCTCTCGCAAACCTTGGGAGCATTCAGCCGCGACGAGGAGCTCTTCCCGATCCTCCTAAACTGGCAATACCCGGACAAGATCGATGAGGTCACCGACGTCCTGTTCCGGCCTGCGTTGCGAAATTTTCGGCGGGATCCCCGCTTCATGCGAGTTTCCAAGCGCCTCGGCCTCCTCAACTATTGGCAGACCAGCGGCAAATGGCCCGACTTCTGCTTTGATTCCGACGTGCCGTATGACTGCAAGTTCGAAGCTGCAAAGATCGATAGCGATCGAACCTAAGCCCTTGGTTCCTCCGTCCCACTGCGCGGTCAGCTCGCGCGCGGCGTCCACGTCTGGCGGGAAATCGACCTCGCCCGATGCGGCGCCTGCGGCCCGCCCAAACGTGCGCTGGCTGGCAAATCACTGTCGAAGATTTCGGCGCCGGCTTTCCACTCGTTGCCGATCTTCCGCCAGATGACCACGTACTTTCCGGGTGTCGGTCTGCGCAGTGCCATCGGGCGCAACCGCCATGCGCGAGTCCCCTGTGCGCCGCCTTTGGACATTGGTGGTTTGACGCATAATGCAAATTCCTGACAACTGAATGTCCTGAGGAGAGAATGTCCGCAATGGGTGGCAAGCGGACCTTAGCCCGACGCATTTGCGATCGAGCTCAATCTTTTGTTCGAATCTGCAAGGTTGGCGCTCTGTCGCTCCTTCGCCCAGCCGCCCGCAATTGCTAGCGCTATCAGTAAGGCTAGGAAGGCCCACTCGTGCCATTTCTTCATACGGACGCTCCGGCTTAGTCGTGGCCACCGTCTAACCGCCGCTGTGTAAACTGGGCGGGGGCAGGCAGCGTGCAAACCTGCCCCCACCGCCGCGCGAGGGAGTGCATCGGCGCAGCGCAGCAGAGTTAAACTCTAGTTCGTGAGTAGGAAATAACGTGAAGCGCAGTTTGGCGCGGCGAAACCCTATTTCGTCGCGTTGCCTCAATCCGAGCGGCTGAGTGTCCGCAATGGGTCGGTTGCGGCCGATCAGGGTGGAAAGCGGACGCTACTCGGAGGCCCAAAGTTCTTCGAAGGTATGCAAGGGAACGAGGTTGGATGCGTCCATTAGGATTGCATACCGTGACGGATTTTCACCGACTATCGCGATGACATTCGAACCCATCAGGCCATACTCGTCGAGTGTAGGTGTGCCTGGGAAACGATGGGCAACCTGTCCATTTTCGCCGATGCCGATTTCGCGCAAAATGCAACCGCGCTCGTCAAACTCAATCAACAGCCGTTCGAGGCCATCTTTCTTTAGCCCGTCCGCCGTACTTTCGTTGAACTGCACTACCCTATTCATGTGTCCAAAAGTCACGATGGGGCCAATGTCCGCAATGGGTCGGTCGTGGCCGAAGCGGGTGGAAAGCTGCCATTCAGATGTTGGACCCATGCAGCCAAGAGTGGAGCCGCATCCCTTGCGCGTTGGCGAGTTCTAGCAACTCAATGAGCGTGGCTTCCACGGCTTCGCGCTCAAGAGACTGATGCCTGCGAATGAAGAGCGTATCGCCCCACTGCACTCGCTCAAGTTCCCATCCATCAGGAGCAACGAAACTCGCCGCGACTTCTGGGGTGGCATTTAGTCGAGCCTCGACAAGCTCAGGGTCGCTCTGCCGGTCCTCAGCATGGTAGAACGCCCAGTAGAGTGAAGTTCCGTCTCGAACGTTCCGAATTGCTTCTTGCAAGCTGCTCATGACCGCCTTGTTTCACGGTCACGCTAACGTCTGCAATGGGTCGGTTGTGGCCGGTTGGGGTGGAAATCGGACTTTAAAACCGCCGCAATACGGCGCTCCGATTCGATTCGAGCGACTTCAGCGCAGGGGACGAAAAGCGTCTCGCAGCTCTTCGGAGAATAGCTCAGGCTGCTCCCATGCCGCGAAGTGCCCACCGCGATCCACCTCATGAAAGTAGATGAGCTTCGGGTACGCGCGCCGTGCCCAGGTTTCCGGCGCGGGATAACTCTCGTACGGGAAAACAGTCACGCCAATAGGAACCTTGATCTGGTCGGTTTTGAGTGCGGCCGCAAAGACCGGACTGCGACCTTGGTTTTCCCAGTAGAGGCGATTGGCGGAAGCCCCTGTATTGGTCAGCCAGTAAAGCGTGAAATCATCCAGCACGTCATCCGTGCTAATCGGGCTTTCAATAGTTCCGCCCGGCTTCCAGCGTGAAAAGCCGCCATGCACGAGAAGGAAGGACGCTAACGCGACAGGAGAATCGCTCATGCCATACCCAATGGCCTGAGGGCGTGCGGTCAACATGTCGAAGTAAGCCGTTCCGCGTGCCTTTCGCCCTCTCACGAGTGCGTTAAAAGCGGCGAGTTCCTTATCACTTAGACCGGCAGGCGCGATTCCGGTCGCTAGTGCCGGAGCAATATCGGGGGGGACGGTCGCCGGCAGATTTACATGAATCCCGACCAGCCCCGGAGGAGCTTGCTCGCCCATTAACTCGGCGACCGCTGCACCCCAGTCGCCGCCTTGCGCGACATATCGGTTGTAGCCGAGCCTTTTCATCAACGTGTCCCAGGCGCGAGCGATACGCTCTGGGTTCCAACCGACCTCAGCGGGGCGGTCCGAAAAACCGTAGCCGGGCATTGACGGGATGATGACATCGAATGAGTCTTGCGCCTTGCCGCCGTGCGCGGTCGGGTTGGTCAGCGGATCGATCGCCCTGATCAACTCAAATACCGAGCCGGGCCAACCATGCGTGATGATCAGCGGAAGCGCGCGCGCGTTCTTGGATTTGACCTGGATGAAGTAGATATCGAGGCCATCGATCCGGGTCTTGAATTGCGGCAGGGCATTGAGCTTAGCTTCTGCCTTCCTCCAGTCATAATTCTTCCCCCAATAGTGGACGAGCTGCTGCAGATCCGCGAGCTGGAATCCCTGCGAGCGGTCGGAAACGGTTTCCCTGTCCGGCCACCGTGTCATCGCGATACGGCGCTTGAGATCGTTGATATTCGCTTGCGAAACATGAACCTTAAACGGCCGGATCGTGGTGTCCGACTGCTGGGTAGCGGGTGGCGCCGGAGCTACGAGAGTTGCGGCGAAAATGAGGATTGATCCAAGAGCCAATGCTGCCTCCGCTCAATGCGGTGTCGTTGCGCTGCAGAGTCGCTACCGACTGCGGTCGGATTTGCTTTGCTCCTCTATTTGCGAGTCGGTCAACCGCACTGATGCAGAGCTCGGACGCGGCTGGTTTGGGTGGAAAGCGGACCCTAGTGCCAAGCCCCCGTGACAAGTGATGAATGTGAAGAGATATTCGCCGTATTCAGCCGCCCGCATACGCCGCGGGGCCCTGAGCGAGTTCAGCAAGTCAAAGTCTGTCGAGAATCGTCTCCATATCTTTCAGCCAGGGGTCGTCACTTTCGAATAATTCTGCATTATCCCGAATTCGTTTGAAAATACTCTGCCGTAGAGATGTTCGGATGCTTCCGGTGCTCCCGAGGGCTCGCTCCAGCCGCGCCATCGTAGCCGCTTGGAACAGATACAGGGATTCCGGGAATTGTGCTTCAAGTCTTGTAAATTCATCCTCGCCATGGTCGCCGGCACGCAGACGGGCAATGGCGCCAAGCACAGCCGCATCTTCTCGTGTCGAACTCTCCGACGCATCCCTGCTGGCAACTCGCGAGAACAGCCGCGCTGCCTGTGCAAAATCACCTCGTTCGTATGACAGAAGAGCGGCCGCGAAATCGCTAATATCGTTCGGCAGGCGGGCAAGGGTGGGCAGATAGATAAAACCGGTTTCGTTGCTCGTATTGGACACCACTTCAGCCCATGCCCCGGACTGTCTAACGCCGTTCCAGTCAGGGCCTACGTCCATTCCGTCACAGGGCTGGACCGGCCTGCGACACATCCGCATCGAATCCGGGGACTGAAGTACCTGGATAAGCGCACGGTCGAGAACGACGGGGGCAAACGTAAACGTGCGCCGTGGGAGATCCAGCCGAACGACGCTGTTTCCGCTCCGGATGGTCCAAACTTCGTTATGTGCGGGATGCGCCGCTTCGGACGGTGCCGCCAGGAATGCCTGTACAAGTACTCCATTTCCGAGCGGACGAACCTCGCCCCACATTACGATTTGGACTGTGCCATTCTGCACAACGTAGCGGGTGATCTCCTGTTCGGTTTTTGGGCGAAAAACGCCGTCGGTGTATTGCGCAATACCACTCCCAAAATCGAGACGCTGAGGATTCGGATAGGGCGCGCGCCGAAGCGTTCGCCAGACCTGCAGATAGAGGTTCGTAGATACGTTCTGGCCAAGCGGACGCGGCCCGTCGAACGCCGGAACAATAATGCCGTAATACTGAGCTGACGCGGAAGTGCTCAAAAAGAGCGTCAGGGCAGCTCCGAGCGAGAGAAAAAGCTTCACCGGACGATCCCGCAATGCAGGCTCGTGCGGCGCTGATCGATTGCGACGCGCAACCCACCCGCACTATTTCGCCGGGCTAAGTCTCGCGCTGCCTGAGATGCACGACGCAGCAGCTGGCAGGCAATGACGCGGTTTGTGCCAGCGTCGACCGATAGCGCATAGAGGGTTGCAGCCCTCACCGTATCGCGGGATTGCTGGTAGTCCGATGCGGTGAGGGATCTGGGCAATGGAACCGTTTGAGCAGGAATTCCCGAGCCAAGATTGCCCAAATAAATTGAACCTTCGAAGGCCACCGACCTCGGGTCGCCCGAGCCGATCGCAGTGATCACCTGTAACGCATTCAGTTGCCTCCAGCGGTCCTGAACCGTCTGCAGTGTTGGCGTGCTCGATACCCGTCGTTCGGAAAACTGGATCCGCTGCGCATTCGGAAGAGCAGTGAGTTCGCCAGCAAGTGCGGACATGTCACCCTGCAGCAAATTCTTCCATGCGGTGATCTGCTCGGCAACGTCGCCGCTAGGACTAACTATGAATGTCGGAATAGTAACCCGTGTGGGTAGTCCAGGCTGAGCCGTCGCCGCAGCGGAAATTAACAGAAAACCGAATGCAGCGGCTCTCAGCATGTGCATCCCCCTGCGGGGACGGACCGCCGTGCGCCGCCGAACTCGACGGCGGACAGCGCAATGCCATAAGCGCATTTGCTTGGTGGCTGAAGCTCCGGAACTGGCAGTGGCTCGGTTCGACCCACATCGGCGAAGACAAAATGCGCGACCAGAGCCTGGCCAGCTTTCACGACCACCGGGTTGTAACTGTCGCCGGGTGGGTTGAGCCACCGATCGAAGTCGGGCTGCTTCGGCTCGAATGTGGCGAAGCCGCCCTCAAGGACCGCGTCTCTTGTCCCGGTATTGCTGAGCGCAGCAATGACTTCGTCATGCGTGCAGCGGACGACTGTGGCTTGGACGCGCGAGAAGGGAGTGATTACCGTTTTGTTGAGGAACGCGACAGACAGAGTGACGATCGGAATCAGTGCGATGAGTGCGGTCAGGTTGACCTCGCCTGTTACCCTTGTCCACAGCGTCTGAAATCGCTTGCAGTTGCTGCAGTATGAAGCGCCAACACGAAGTGGTTCTCGGCAATACCGACACGCATCGCTATCGCTCCGCTCGGACATTGCTACCTCGTTCAACAAGGGTATCGCGGCCAGCGCCAGTTCGGGAATGTTGAGCCTGCCGAGCCCGTTGTTCCGGCGCAATGTACCGCCTAGAAAAGCTCGATACAATTCGCACGGCAAACTCTTGCTGATTATTCTACTCGCGAAGGTTTCATTGACGAGCCTAATTTCCGCAATGAGTAGATTGCCGAAGCGGCAAGTTAGGGTCGATTCCGGTCATTCGAGTTCGCCCTGTCCGCGGCGAACGAACGGAGTTAGCCGCCCCTGTTCCTTTCTCTTTGGAGGAAAGGTCAGGCGGAAAAGCGGGAGTCGAATCTCCGACATTTGCATGCCATGCACCGCACTCCGGACCGGAAGACTTCGTGCGGCAGCGCCCTCCCCCACCCCGCTGCAGTGCGCCGCATCGGGCGCAAATGTCCGTTGCGGACATCAACTCAGCCGAGATTTGGAGCCGACAGCTTCCGCATTGTTAGAACTTCGTGGCGCTGCTCGCTCGCCTCAGGGCTTCACGAATCGATAGGCGAAGCGGTCGGTCTCGCCCTTGATCGAGGGATCGAACACCTTGATTGAGTGCGGGTCATCCGTGTTCGCGAGCATGGTGCTTTGGGCATCTAGCACGAAGCCGGCCGCCTCGACCTCCTCGCGGACTGACGCAGGGTCGATCCGATGCAGCGCCTGAGCGTCGCTCGTGCCCGATCCAGAGGCAGCGGCGTGGTCGATAATTATGTAGGACCCACCGGGCTTTAGCTGTTCGTAGACTGCTCGGTTGAAGTCAGAGGCCGCCGCGCCCTTCTTCTGGATGAGCGCGGTGTGAAGGTCGTGGTAAAACAGGTGGAGCCACACGACATCCGCTGGTTGCGTGGCTTTCGGCATCGCCACGAGGTCCGCCGAGACGGCTTCGACGTTCTCTCTGCCCGGCTCCTTCGCAAGCGCTCGCATGCGGCCAACCGGATCGTTCTCGAAGTGGGCGACCTCGGCCGGTACGAAGCTGTAGACCCGTCCCTCGGGTCCCACGATGTCGGAGAAAAGGCGCGTCCACTCGCCGTCGCCTGGGTAAACGTCGATGACGGTAGAGCCCACATCGACTTGTGCGAACCGGATCAACTCCGATTGCTTGGATTGGTCGTACATCTGTGTCTCCATTGCAATTGGGCGTTTTCAAATAGCCGAGAAGCCGCCGTCGACAGACAGTTCCACCCCGTTGACGAAGCTTGATTCGTCCGAAGCAAGAAACACCGCAGCCGCCGCGATTTCTTCCGGACGACCCATCGTTCCGCGCGGGATCAGCGATTCGAACATCTGCTTCGCCTCCGGTGTGAGCACCTGGTCCTGCATCGGCGTGGCGATCGGCCCCGGGTGCAATACATTCACCCGGATATTCCTGCTTTTCAGTTCATTGAGCCAACCGCGTGCGAAGGCGTGCAATGTCGCCTTGCTCGCCGCATAAACGCTGTAACCGGGAAACCCCTTCATCGAGGCGACCGACCCGGTCATGAAGATGGATCCGCCATCGCTGATCAGCGGCAACGCTTTCTGGACGGTAAACAGCGTACCGCGCGCATTCAGGCCGAAGGCCGCATCGAAGTGCTGCTCGGTAATCTCCCCGAGGGGTACGGCTTCGCCCGTGCCAGCGCTTGCGTACAGGATGTCGATCTTACCCTTTAACCGCCTGACCGTATCGAACAGGCGGTCGAGGTCGTCGAGGTTGGCAGCGTCACCACGAACCCCGGTCACGTTCCGGCCGATCTCATCGACGGCCTGATCAAGCGTTTCCTGCCGGCGGCCGGTGATGAAGACGTACGCGCCTTCTTCGACGAACCGTTTGGCGCTCTCGAGAGCCATGCCGCTCGATCCGCCCGTGATGACTGCAATTTTACCGTCAAGCCTTCCCATGATTTTCTCCTTTCAGGCGCCACGTTTGCTTGTTCGCGCGCCTCTGAGAGCTGAAGATGGGTCTGCGAACGTCGCACGGTGAGTGCCAAGTTGCGCACATCGGTGGTGCATAATTCATCCGCTTCAGGGCGCGCGCCCTTGTGGAATGTGCTACGATAGCTTTTTCGGAGACGTGCCGAGAGGTGCGGAATTGCACCATGATCGACTGGGATGACGTTCGCTACTTTCTTGCCGTGGCGCGCGGGGGCTCGGTGCGCGCCGCCGCCGAGCGGCTCGAGGTCAACCATTCCACCGTGCTTCGACGCATCGCTCAGCTAGAGGAGCGCCTGGGCGCGCAGATGTTCGAAAAACTGCCGTCGGGGTACCAGCTGACGGCCGCAGGCGAGGAAGTTCTCGACCTCGCAGACCAGATGGAAGCGTCGTCGCACCAGCTGGAAACGCGCGTCTTCGGGCGCGACCAGAGCGTGCGCGGGCTTCTGAAGGTGACGATGGCTCCGACAGTCGCGACACACCTGCTCATGCCCGACGTCGCCGATTTCGCGCGCCTGCATCCGGACATCGAGATGGAAATCCTGTCGTCCGGCGAGCTCGCAAATCTGACCAACCGTGAGGCCGACGTGGCGATCCGCGTCGTCTACGACCGTAAAACCCTGCCGCTCAATCTTCACGGCCTGAAGGGACCGGAGGTGTTCGGCGGCGTCTACATTTCCCGCAATCGGCTGAAGGCATGGCGCGCGGGCGTGACAGACCCCCTCCGGTGGATCGTGATCACCAGCCATGGGATTCCGGATTGGGCCAACGAGGGTGAGATTTGCGTCACGGGGGTGCCACTCAGGACCACGGACGGCGGGGCGCAGATCGTTGCTGCACGGCAAGGGCTGGGGATCACGACGCTGCCGTGCTTCGTCGGAGACGCCGATCCCGAGCTGGTGAGGGTGCCGGGCACCAACCTGCACATGTACGGAACGCTCTGGCTTCTCACGCAGGGGGAAACACGCAAGACGAAGCGCGTGCGGCTCTTCACCGAGTTCGTATCCCGCAGGCTCGCTGCGTACGCGCCGCTTCTCGCGGGACTGTCCGCGTCGCGTGACTGACGCGCGGTAAGCCACCGGCGACGTTGCGGCGGGACAGTTGCTTGCAAGCGGACATCCCACTTCAGTTGCAATCGTTTAGCTGGACAGTTGCGCGTATCATAATTATGTACCAGTCGTTATGGAATGTATCGTGCAACAAGCCTGTCGAGGGCGCCCGAGGGAGTTTGACCTCGATGAGGCGCTTGCGGCCGCGCTGCGCATATTCTGGACCAAAGGCTATGACGGGGCGTCGCTGAGCGACCTTACCGACGCCATGGGCATTACGAAGCCCAGCCTTTACGCTGCCTTTGGCAACAAGGAGTCGCTGTTTCACAAGGCGCTCGACTTATACGAGCGCGAGAAGCTCGCTTATGTCGGTGAGGCGCTTGCCGCTCCAACGTCGCGCGAGGTCGCCGAGCGACTGCTGCGCGGCTCCCTCGAGATGCAGACCAGCGACTGCGAGCCACGCGGATGCATGCGCGTGATCAGTTCGCTCGCGTGCGGGCCGGAAGCGGGCTCCATCCGCGCCGACCTTATGGAACGGCGCCAGTCTTCGCAGCGCGCTTTGTGCGAGCGCATGCAGCGCGCGAAGGATGAGGGCGACCTTCCAGCGGGCACGGATGCCGATGGGCTGTGCGCTTACCTCGGCGCGATTTTGCAGGGTATGTCAGTCCAGGCGGGTAGCGGGGCGACCAAGGCGCAGCTGCAATCGCTGGTCGAAACCAGCCTGGCCATGTGGCCGGGCAAGTAGCAAAGCATATTTCCATACCGGCCGGTAGAAAACTCTTGACCGGAGCTGGACCAGTTTCTATACCAGTCAGTATAGAACAGCGGCATCAAGCCGTGGAGGAACGCGATGCGTAACGATCGCAGATCCGGGCATTCCATTTCGCCGTAAGGCGGGAAGCCCTCGTAACCACAGTTTTGGAGCAGGCGCGGACGTGCGCGGTGTAGGCCGCGCCGAATGCCGGGCTGCGCTCCGGGTCCAGAGACCGCCGCGCCGCGCTTTGCGGAGCGCTGGCTTGTGCCCATCGAACAGGAGAAGAAATCATGGCGAGCCTTCCACTACCCGCAAATCAATGGCAGCGGCCGACAGCGGCGAAGCCGGCAACGATCATCGGCACGGAGGCGCGTCCCGCGCACCTTAGCGCTTTGGAATGGTCGGTCGTCGCGCTGGCGGAACGCGATCGCCTGTCGAGCATCCGCGAGCCCAGCCGCTTCATTTCCGCGCTCGGCAACATCTTCGGGGTCAAGGAGCCGAACCGGCTCGCGAACGAGGGGCTCGAAGCCTTGCGCAGGATCGCGATCCTGGCCTGGCATTATGGCTGGAACGTGCCGAAGTCCGAGCTCGCCGCTTTCCTCGCGGCCGGTTTCTCGACCGACCAATTCGAACTCATCCAGATTAGCATCGGCCAGGCCCGCGCGGCCCGCCGCCGGAGGACCGTCCGATGAACATGCTCACCAAGGTTGAAACGGAGAACGCCGAGCAACAACAACGGCGGCGGGTGGCCGAAGTGGTCGCCGGTCTTTCACGCCGTCAGAAAATCTCAATTGCGGCCCTGCTGCTCGCGCTGTTTGCCGGCGCTCTGCTGTTTGGACTGCGCAGTGCACCGGTCGCCGCCGCGCCGCCGCCGCCGACGGTCACCGTCGCCGCGCCGCTGGTCCGGCAGATCGCCGAATGGGACGATTATTCGGGCCGCTTTGAGGCGAGCAAGAGCGTCGAGGTCCGCCCCCGGGTCTCGGGCGCGATCGTAGGCGTTCACTTCACCGATGGCGCCGTCGTTCAACGCGGCCAGCTGCTCTTCTCGATCGACCCGCGGCCCTTCGTCGCGGCCTTGAACGAGGCCCGCGCCGCCGTCGCCAGCGCCCGCAGCGATCTCGTTCTCGCGCAGACCGATTATGGCCGCGCGACACGGCTGCTCGAGGTCGATGCGGTCTCGAAGAGCGACGTCGATCGCATCCGTGCTCGGGTCCAGGCGGCGCAGGCGGCGCTGGCCGCCGCCAACGCTCGCGTTCAGTCGCGCGCGCTTGACGTCGGATTCACCCAGGTCCGCGCGCCGATCACTGGCCGGATTTCCGACCGCCGCATCGATCCGGGCAATCTTGTGCAGGGCGGCGGCAGCGGTGCCGAAGGCTCGTTGCTCACCACCATCAACGCGCTGGATCCGATCTACTTCACCTTCGATGCGTCCGAAGCCCTGTTCCTGAAGGCGCGACGAGCGCGCGAAAGTGGCGCGGCGCCGTCGGACGTCGAGATCCGGCTGCAGGACGAGACAGACTATCGCTGGCACGGCCGCCTCGACTTCGCCGATAACAGCCTCGACACGCGCTCGGGCACGATCCGCCTGCGCGCGGTCGTGACGAACGCGGGCCAATTCCTGACGCCGGGCATGTTCGGCAACATGCGCTTGTCGACCGGGCAGGCGACGGCCGCTTTGCTCGTCCCGGACTCCGCGGTCCAGACCGATCAGGCGCGCAAGATCGTGCTGGTGGCGGACAAGGCCGGCAACGTGACGCCACGCCCGGTCGTGACCGGTCCGCTGATCGATGGCCTGCGGGTGATCCGGTCGGGCATCGCGCCCGGCGACCGCGTGGTCATCAGCGGCACCCAGATGGTCATGCCTGGCCTCAAGGTGCAGCTGAAACCCGGCAAAATCACGCCGCAAGCCGTGGCTGCCGTCCCCGATACGGTATCCGTCCCGTTGAGCGGCGAAGCGACCTTCGCCGGGCGCTGAGCCTAAGCATTTCCCTTTGAAACGGCCGCCTTCGGGCGGGGAGACAAGCCATGCGCCTATCGCGCTTCTTCATTACCCGACCAATCTTCGCGGCCGTCATCGCCGTACTGATCACGGTCATGGGCGCCATCGCTTATTTCGCGCTTCCGGTGTCGCAATATCCGGACATCGTCCCGCCGACCGTGACGGTCAATGCGACCTACCCCGGTGCCGATGCCGAAACTGTGGCCTCGACCGTCGCCGCGCCGATCGAGCAGGAAATCAACGGCGTCGACAATATGATCTACATGTCGTCGCAATCGACCGGCGACGGCAATCTCACGATCACGGTGACGTTCAAGCAGGGTACCGATCTCAACGCCGCGCAGGTCCTGGTGCAGAACCGGGTCGCCATCGCTGTGCCGCGGCTTCCGCAGGAAGTTCAACGGCTCGGGATCGTCACGCGCAAGACCTCGCCGGACTTCCTGATGGTCGTGAACCTGATTTCGCCCGACCATTCGCTCGATCGCGGCTACATCTCGAACTACGCGCTTACCCAGGTCCGGGACCGGATTGCGCGGCTCGACGGGGTCGGGGACGCGCGCCTGTTTGGCGCCCGCGACTATGCGATGCGGATCTGGATCGATCCCAATAAAGCTGCGGCGCTCGACCTTACCGCCGGCGAGATCGTCGCCGCGCTTCGGGCGCAGAACGTGCAGGTCGCCGCCGGCACGCTCGGGCAGCCCCCCTATGCGACGGGCAAGGCCTTCCAGCTGAACGTCGAAACGCAGGGACGTCTGACCGATCCCGATCAATTCGCGAACGTGGTGATCCGCACGGATGCCGACGGACGCCAGGTTCGCGTCTCCGACGTGGCGCGGGTTGAGCTCGGAGCATCCGACTATGCGGCCAATACTTATTTGTCGGGAGAGCCGACCGTCATCCTCGGCGTTTTCCAGCGGCCGGGGTCAAATGCATTGGCTGCCGCCGCGGCGGTGAAATCCGAGATGGAGGCCATGTCGAAGAGCTTCCCGCCCGGCCTTGAGTATCGCATTATCTACAATCCGACCGAGTTCATCTCGCAATCGATCTCGGCGGTCGCCGAGACCCTGCTCGAAGCGATCGCCCTCGTCGTTCTGGTGGTACTCGTTTTCCTCCAGCGGTGGCGGGCAGCCGTCATCCCCGTGCTCGCGATTCCCGTGTCGCTAATTGGCACCTTCGCGATCCTGCTCAGCGTCGGTTATTCGCTCAACAACCTGTCGCTGTTCGGGCTGGTGCTAGCGATCGGCATCGTCGTCGACGACGCCATCGTTGTCGTCGAAAACGTGGAACGAAACCTTGCCCGAGGCCTGTCTGGCCTCGAGGCGGCGCGGACATCGATGGACGAAGTCGCGACCGCGCTGGTGGCCATCGTGTTGGTCCTGTGCGCAGTGTTCCTGCCGACTTTGTTCCTCAACGGCCTGGCGGGCGCCTTCTATCACCAGTTCGCGGTCACGATTTCCGCCGCGACCCTGATTTCGCTGTTGGTGTCGCTGACTCTGTCGCCTGCGCTCGCCGCGATCCTGTTGAAGCCGCACGCGGAGGCGCGCCCGGCCAATCGCATCGCCGTATTGATTGCCGCGGCTGGCGATCGGTTCAATCAAGGCTTCGATCGGTTCAGCCAGGCCTATTCGCGCCTGACGCACCGGCTCGTGCTGATGCCGAAGCGGATGATGCTGGCCTACGCCGGTCTCATCGCCGCGACGGTCGGTCTGTTTTACATCACGCCGACGGGCTTCATCCCAGCGCAGGACCAAGGCTATTTCCTGACCGTCATCCAGCTGCCGCCCGGTTCATCGCTCGAGCGCACCGATGCCGTGATGCGAAAGGTCGCCGCGCGGATTCTGCCGATCCCTGGCGTCAAGGGATCGGTGATGCTGGCGGGCTTCGACGGCGCGTCGCAAACGCAGGCCCCGAACGCGGCCGCGGCTTATGTTCCGCTGCAGTCATTCGAAGAGCGCAAGAAGCTTGGCGTGACGCTGCAAAGCATCATGGCCGAAGCGCAGAAGCGCACCGCCGACATCAATGAAGCGCGGCTCATCATCGTACCGCCGCCCCTGATCCAGGGCATCGGCTCGGCCGGAGGGTACCGGATGATTGTCGAGGACCGTACCGGCCACGGCTTTCAGGAGATGTCGGGTCTGTCGTGGGGCCTGATCGGCAAGGCGAACCAGACGCCGGGCCTCAAGCAGGTTTATACATTATTCGACACCTCGACGCCGCGGGTGTTCGCCGACATCGATCGGCGTAAGGCCGACATGCTCGGGGTCCCTCCCGAACGCGTGTTCGAGGCGCTGCAGGTCTATCTCGGCTCGGCGTTCGTCAACGACTTCAACCTGCTCGGGCGCACCTATCGCGTGACGGCTCAGGCCGACGCGCCCTATCGCGCAAGCGAAGCGGACATCGCCAATCTACGCACGCGGTCCAACTCCGGCGCGATGGTGCCCGTCGGATCGGTGACGACGTTCCAAGACCGGACGGGACCGTACCGCGTGTCGCGTTACAACGGCTTCCCGGCGGTCGAGATCGATGGCGACACCGCGCCCGGTTATTCGTCCGGCCAGTCGCTGAAGAGCATGGAGAAGCTGGCCGCTGAAACCCTGCCGGCAGGCTTTGCTTCCGAGTGGACCGGCATCGCTTACCAGCAGAAAGCGGCGGGGAGCACGTCGGGCCTGGTGTTCGGCATGGCGGTTCTCTTCGTTTTCCTGGTGCTCGCGGCTCAGTTCGAAAGCCTTATCCTGCCGCTGTCGATCATCCTGATCGTCCCGATGTGCCTTCTGGCGGCGATGGCCGGCGTCCATCTGCGCGGCATGGACAATAATGTCCTGACGCAGATCGGCCTGGTCGTGCTGATCGCGCTCGCGGCGAAGAATGCGATCCTGATCGTCGAGTTCGCCCGCCAGGACGAGGCGAAGGGCATGTCGACGGTCGAGGCGGCGGTTCGCGCGGCGCATGACCGGTTGCGGCCGATCCTGATGACCAGCTTCGCCTTCATCCTCGGCAGCGTGCCCCTATTGCTGGCGACCGGGGCAGGTGCCGAGCTGCGCCAGGCGTTGGGCACGGCGGTCTTCTTCGGCATGGTCGGCGTGACCGGCTTCGGCCTTCTGTTCACACCGACCTTCTACGTCGTGTGCCGCGGGATTGGCGACCGTATCGCGCGCCGGCGCACGCGGCATCATCCGGCACTGGTTCCGGCAGAGTGAGGAAAATCATGACCCTTGGTCGACTTGCAGCTACGGCATCGGCATTGGCTCTCGTCGCCTGCGCCAGCGGGCCCGATTATGTTGCGAGGCCCGCCTCGGCTTCGGCCGCAGCGCCTTTCATAACCGCGCAGGGGTCGACCCTGGTCTCGGACGCGCAGCCTGCGGGCAACTGGTGGCGGCTCTACGACGATCCGGTGCTCGATGGCCTAGTGCGCGACGCTCTAGCGGCCAACACCGACGTTCGCGTCGCGGTCGCCCGGCTGGCGAAGGCGAGGGCCGGGCTTCGCGAGGAGCGCGGGGCGCGCGAGCCGCAGATCGGGGTCGGCGGCAGCGCTCAATATGGGCGCCTGCCGGGCCCGGGCATCCCGGGCGACAAGCGCACGGACGTGCAGATCGATGTCGGCCTGACCGTCGCCTACGAAGCCGATCTTTTCGGAAGGGTCAGCCGCCGGATCGAAGCCGCGCGCGGCGACGTGGACGCGGCCGAGGCTGACGCCGATGCCGTGAGGGTCGCGATCGTGTCCGACACCGTTCGCGCATACGCAGATGCCGCTTCCTCTGCAGAGCGCATCGCGGTCGCACAGGATATCGTCGCGCTGCTCGATCGGTCGCTGGGCCTCACTGAGCGGCAGCACCAGATCGGGATTGCAACAGGTCTAGATACAGCCCGGATCGCTGCATTGCGCCAGCAGCGCCAGGCTGAAATCCCGTTGCTCCAGGCGCAGCGGCAGGGGGCATTATTCCGGCTCGCGACCCTGACGGGCCGCACGCCGCGAGACCTGCCGGCGCAGGCGGGTGAACGCACTGTTTCGCTAAATCTCGAGCAGCCCATTCCGGTTGGCGACGGCGCGGCCCTGCTTGCGCGGCGGCCCGATGTGCGAGCAGCCGAGCGCCGGCTTGCCGCGGCCACTGCCCGAATCGGCGTTGCGACAGCTGATCTCTATCCGCGCATCACTCTGGGCGGCTCGATCGGATCCTCTGGAGCAGGTGTTGGCAACATTTTCAGCGCTAACCCATTTACCTGGCTCGTCGGGCCGTTGATCAACTGGACCGCCAACCGCAGCGCTGCGCGCGCTCGAGTTGCCGGAGCACGCGCTGATACGCAGGCGGCACTTGCGACCTTCGACGGCACAGTCTTGGAGGCGCTCGAGGAAACCGAAACCTCGCTATCCAGTTATCAGCAAGCTCTGAGTCGTCGTGATGCATTGCGTGCTGCGCGCGAACAGGCACAGGCTGCTGCACGCATCACGCGCGCGCGTCAGCGAGAGGGAGACATCAGTTCACTCGAACTGCTTGATGCAGAGCGCACCGCCGCGGACGCCGAAGCCGCGGTGGCCGAGGCGAACGCGCGCATCGCCGATGCGCAAGTCGACTTGTTCAAGGCGCTTGGCGGTGGGTGGCAAACAGAGCGGCGCGCCGCCGCGGGGACCGACTGACACGGCGTGAAGCGATGCAGTTCGTACGATCCTAGCGTCCGTTTTCGACCCATTGCGGACATTAGGGCGGGGTGCGAAAACGCGAACGATATGGACCCCCTACCGCTGGATGACCTATCCAAGACAGCGCTCAAGAGCCGCCTCCATTTGGAGAGCGGCGAGGACGACGAGCCGAGGACGCTTCAGGAGGCTCATTGGTGGGTGCAGCCGCGTTGGGTGAAGGTTCTTACCTTCGTTATCGGCGTCCCATCTTTCGGCTATCTCTGGTTCACAGGCGGCACGGACCCGTTCGAGACATCATTAGGAACGGCGAGTGTTATCGGCTTCCTGCTTGTGGCCCTCCTACAAATGCTTTTCGTGTTCCGCGCTTATTGGCGGATGGACATTTAGGTCCGGTTTCCACCCATTGCGGACATTCGCGGAAAGCCCGAGATTGCGGGAATGAACTACGATGACCGACCAAGGAGCTTAGCAAGTCGCATCGGGTCCGTTGTCCTTGCTGTCCTGCTCGCCGCCCTCGGCTTTGCCCTGATCTGTAGCAGCCTAGTGGCCGCCGCCTTCTTCTTTATCGGGGGTTTAGGGTTCGCCAGCCCGATCTTCATGGTGCTGGCGCTCTTGTGTGCGGTGCTCTTCGTATTTTCCGGATACTTCAGCCTGCGGGTGTTACTCCCGTTCGGTCGCCTCCTTATCAGCGACGAGTAGGTTTGCTCTCCGGCCGAAACCACTCTTTACCAACGTCCGCTTTCCACCCAAAGCGGCCGGTCATTGTTGAGATATAGCTGCTGCGATAATCGTGGCCCCATAGCCCAGCCACGCCACAAGGGCGACCGCGTACAAACGTTTCAAGTCGCGGATGTGTGTGTTTAACTCGGGGTCGTTGAGAGCCTTGTATCGGCCCTTCTTCATAAAGCGCCTAAGTCCCCTCTGGGGAAAGATTGATGACTTCTCGATGGCCAGGAATGTCTCAGGATGCCGCTCGATTAGCCTGTCGCGGACCCGTTTAATGAACCAGAACTGCGCGACACAGCAGGCGAAGAAAACAGCGAATGGGATCAGGATGTACTGAGGCATGCTCGTTAGTTAGGTCGGCCCATTCGCCTGTAAACGCAACCCAGAGCCGCGTCCGCTTCCCACCCGGTTCGGCCACGAACGATCCAATGCGGACGTTGGGCTAACCGTTACAAAGCGGCCCGCGCCCCTTCAACCTTGCGTGCTCCGAGGGCGAGACGCCAAGCCGGCGGCGCAGATTTCGTTGAAGCTCGCGAAGGCGACCGTTGGTTTTCTCAGAGCAGGATGAGGTCGAACTCCAAACATCCGCGGTTCTTGTGTCGACGGCGAAGTTGTCGACTACAACGCTCCCTTCCGACAAGCCTTGCCAAGTGACGGTGACGTTCAGGTAGCGTCCCAGGCGGCTTGATGGAGCGACTTCGTATCCGATGCTCGGAAGCCGGCGCTGCCTAGGAGTGAGTGCCTCAAACGCCAAGGCCTTGGCTTCCTTCACAGTCACGGCTCGGCTCGCCGGTGAGGGCAAGGCTGCGGACGCGGAGTGCCAACGCGACCGTCAGTGCCAGTCTGGAAACTACGGAAGCCATGAGGTGGGACGCTACCCCCAGCGATGTCCGGTTTCCACCCATTGGGGACGCTATCGCTGCGGCTCTCGGACGGCGACTGCCCAGAAGACCGAAGCTGAAAGCGCGGCAGCACTTGCCAACATCAGTGCAAGTCCAACACCGGCGCGTCCCCAAAGATGGACCGGGAACGGGTGGTTGGCTGAAACATGTCCGAAAAGACGCTGACGGAGAGCAAGAAGTCCGGCGATCAACAGCGCGCTCAGTACCGAAAGGGCCAAGTAGGGACCGATTTTAGTGAGGCGCTTTCGTCGCAGCACCAGGTGAATGGGAACTCCGAACAGGAGGGTCACCCCGTATCCCAAAAGGAGGATCTGGATGATTATCCACAGAACATCAGCACGATGGTCGGGTTGATCGAATAAGATCGCCGCAAACATCAGAATGAAGGGGGCAAGCGCAGGAAGCGGCGCGAGTGCGAATCCCGTGATCTCTCGTCCTCGAAGCATCGGGAACTTGTATCTCTTTGGCGTCCGCTTTCCACCCATTCCTGCCATTAGCCGGTTGAGCGAATGGAACTTCGCTCTATCGAGATCTCATGGCCAAGAAGCCTCGCATCCCTGACGCGCAGTCCATCACCTACTGCATTGCATGTCACAAGCCGACGAACGGCAAGGGATGGTTCGGGCCGGGCTGTCAGTGCGAGATCGAGCAAAGCAAAGCCGAGCGTTCGGCACATTCAGTCGGTACGCAGCGGCGATCCCACTGGGGTTAGTGGCGGCAATGGGTGGAAAGCGGAC
>Ga0207711_10001057_pt1 | contig 26362 bp, 18 predicted proteins | sample KBSS34metaG_FD_184401 | JGI IMG/M metagenome (GOLD analysis project Ga0207711, IMG submission 184401) | Switchgrass rhizosphere microbial communities from Kellogg Biological Station, Michigan, USA - KBS S3-4 metaG (SPAdes) (version 2) | ecosystem: Host-associated > Plants > Roots > Rhizosphere... | reverse complement strand
CGCGGTCAGCGCGCTGAACTCGGGCCCGCCGTAGACCTGGACGAGCGCCGGGTACGTCGTCGACGGATTGAACCTGGCCGGGAACTGCAGGATTCCCCGCAGCATCGTTGTACCGTCGGCGGCCATGAACGTGAACAGCTCCGCGCGCTTCAGCTCCATCGACGCCAGCCGCGACGCGTCGGTTGTCGCGAACTCCGAGACGATTCGCCCGGTCGACGCGTCGACCAGCCGCGCGGCCGGCGGCGTGTCGTGCGTCTGGTAGACGTCGACGAAAAGGGCGTTGTCCGGCGCGATGCTGCAGCGGTCCGCCAGACCTGGCTGTTCGGGGCGCTCGCCGATGTTCGGGATGCAGTTGCCAACCGTGTGGTGAAACGCGGGATCGGTCAGGCGCCGATCGTGTGTCCCATCGAGGCCGACTCGATGCAGCTGCAGCTTCAAGGGGTTGTCGCCGTCGCGGGCCGTGTAGAACAGGACACCGGCCTTCTCGTCGATCTTCACCAGCTTGTCGGCTTCGAACGTCGTCGACGACGTCAGCGGCGCGAGCAACCGACCACTGAGATCGTAGAGATAGAAATTGTTCCAGCCGTTGCGCTGCGATTCCCAGATGAAGCGCCTGCCGTCGGCGAGAAAGACCATCCGCGGTTCGGAGACGACCCATCCGGTGGGCCATTCCTCGCGCACGACCACCCGGCACGCGCCGGTCGCGGGGTCCGCGGCCGTCACCTCCATTACGTTTTGCCGGCGGTTGGTGCGGAGAAAGAGCAGTTCGCGACCGTCGGGCGACCACGACACGCGGTAGACATAGTGGCCGACCACGTCGTCGTCGAACGCCCTGCCGTTGCGCACGTCGACGCGGACCGACCGTGCGCTGGCGACGTCATAGATGAAGAGGTCCACTGCCGGGTTCGGTGTGCCCGCCTGTGGAAACGCTTCCGTGTCGAGCGTCGGCCGGATTTGCGTCTGGTTCAGGACGACGAAGTAGTCGCGGACGCTCCGCTCGTCGAAGCTGTAGTACGCAATCTTCCGGCTGTCCGGCGACCACCACATGGCGGTGCGCTGGCTCAGCTCTTCCCCGTAGACCCAGCTGGCGCTGCCGTATTTGATGCGGCCGCTGGCGCTGCCATCGGTTGTGATGGCCCGCGCGTTCTGCTCGTCCGCGCCGCTGATCCAGACGTTGCGGTCCTTGTAGTAGGCCTTCAGCCTGCCGTCCGGGCTCATCGTCGACTCGAATTGGCGTCCGCGTTCGGGCGCCGCTGCCGTCGATCCGCTGCTGTGACGTCCACGGCCCGCGGAGCTGTCGTCGGCTTCCGATGCGCCGCGCTTCACGTCATACAGGTAGTGTCTTCCGCTCTGGTCGTATTCGAAGGCGCGTTCGCTGATCCATCTGATGCCAGTCACGCCGCCGGCCATGCCGGCGGTTTCGCGCGCGACGAGCCGCGCGGCGTCGTACCCGGGCATGTTTTTCAGCCGATCCTGAGCGGCAAGTGTCAGCGGGACACTCAGGAGGATCGCCACGACGGCCGAGGTTCGATGCGTCATACCAGTCCCTATAGTAGCGAAGCTCATGCAGCACGGCGATGTGGTCGCCCGTTTGCAGCCAAATTCCGATGCTGCGGTCAACACGACCGTAAAGGAGTTGCACTATGAAAGCTGCACTGGGAAGCGTCTTCGTTGTCGCGGCCTTGATCGCCGTCCCGGCGCCGATGCGCGCCGCCATGCCGCAAGCGACCGCGTCCGCCGACCACAACCTCGACGAGCGTATTGAAAAGCGCCTCGACACGTCGACATTGAAAAAGTACAACGTCAAGGTCTCAGTGACCAACGGTGTCGCGACGCTGACGGGTACTGTCGCGACAGAAGCCGATCGGGCGAAGGCAACTCAGCTGGCGACGATCCCCGGTATCTCCCGCGTCGAGAACCAGCTCATCGTCGACCTCTCGGCGCCGACTGGCACGGCCGGCACGATGAAGGCCAAGGCCAAGGAAGGTGCTGAGAAGACGAAGGAAGGCGCCGAGAAGGTAGGCGAAAAGACGAAGTCCGGCGCGGAGAAAGTCGCCGACAAGACCAAGGAAGGGCTCAGCAAGACCGGTGAAGTGATCACCGACGGCTGGATCACGACCCGCGTGAAGTCGAAGTTCGTGGGCGAGGATCTGCTCAAGAACAGCGACATCAACGTCGACACCAACGATCACGTCGTGACGCTGCGCGGCACGGTGATGAGTGCGGCTGGGCGCGCGCGTGCGGTCGAGCAGGCGAAGGAAGTGGAAGGGGTCCACAAGGTCGTCGATCATCTGACGATTGGACCGAAGAAACCGTAAGTACGAAGTACGAAGTTCGAAGTACGAAGTACGAAGTAGAAGAAGTTAGAAGGGGAGGACGCGGAGCGGCACCAGAGCGCGCGTCCGCTCCTCCCCGTGCGCGGCGGCTATGGCCACCAGGTAGTCGCCGCGCGCAATCGATGTCAGCGGCAACTCAATCTGGCACATCCCCCTCAAGCCTTCCGGTTTCGTCACCGGCAGATTCAGCAGCGTCGAGCCCCCTGTGTTCGTCAACCGGGCCGAGACGTCGGCATCGCGCGCTGATGCGCCGTACACGGAAAACCGCACGAACAGCCGATCGGTTCGCGTGAACTCGCGTCCGGCAAAGGGCTGTGCCTGTCGGCCGTCGGCGATGGCTCGCGCTTCTGGAACCGTGCGCGCGCGCAGCAGCACTGGCGGGCTCACCGACAGCGCCGCCGCGGCGATGTCGGGGACCGTGAACGGCCGGCGATCCTCGTCGAGGACGTTGCCGGCGGCGTCGCGCACGGTGAGCTGCAGCTGTACCGCGCCTGGCGGCGAGGGGAACGACAGCGCGCCTTCGCCGAGACGAGTCTCGAACGAACGATCGCCACCGGCTCCCTTCACGGAGAGCGTCACCGTGCGCGTGGGCTCCTGCCGCCCCGCGCCCGGACGGGGCGTCCACGCCACCGTCACGGACGACTGGTCGTCGGCTCCGCGCTCCGCGCCGACCGAGACGTCGACGAGGCGTTCGGCACGCGCGGTCGAAAGAATCGCCATCGCGCTCGTGACGTCTGGCGGAATCGCGTCAGCCGCGGCCGCCCCGGCCCGCGCATGTTCGAGCTCGGTCGCATTGGGCGCCCAGTAGCCGCGCCGCGCGCGCACATCGATCCCCGGCCGCTTCACCTTCACGCCGATCTTGTGGAACTTGCCGTCCTGCGGGTTGCGCCCGGACGAGTAGCCCAGGAGATAAAACGCGCTCGCCTCCCTGACGACCTGGCGCAGCGCCCGTTCCGGCGTGTTGGTGTTCACGAACGCCTCGGCACCGGTGTTCTCGGCGATCGTGCGAAGCACGTCGGCGCTGCCGCCGGTCAGGCCCGCCGGGTCCAGCGTGTAGATGGCGGTATTGCTGGTGTTCGCCGTCTCCGTCAGCTCGCGGATCAAGGAGAGTTGATCCATGCCGAGCCCGGTCAGCCCCTCGCTGACGAAGATGATCGACTTGCGCCCTTCCTTGATGCTGCCGAGGTGAACCGCCGCGGACTGGAGCGCCGAGATCGTCACCTCCGATCGCACGCGCGCGATGTCGCGGCGCTCGAGCATGTTGTCTTCGGCGGCGCTGCGTGTCGGCGTGTAGATGCCGAACCGGCCTTCGAGTTTCGCGATCTTCTCGGCCAGGTCGCGTCGATCGCGCGTGAAGCGCAGCGCGTCGACCGGCAGGAGAGGATCCATCAACGCCACGAGATCGGCCTCGCCGAACGCCGTCGTGACGAAGGTCGTGAGCGCCTTGCGGCCCTTGATCGCCTCGGCGAATCTGCCGATGTGGTACTCGTCCCAGAAGATGACGAAGACCCTGACCTCGTCGCGCGCCGCCTCCGCCGCCGCGTGCTCCGGCGATCGGATCGGCAGCGACACATCGTCTCCCGCCGCCCGCCGGCCATCAGCCGAGACGAACTTGAACGATTGGATCGTCTGCGCCGCGCCGTCTTCCTCGAGCGAGAAATCCTCGGCCGTGAGGTCCGTCACCGGCTCGCCGTGCCGGTCGACGACCGTCACGTCGACGCGGACCAGATTCGCCTCGGCACGGAAGATCGGCGGCTGCGGCGGCTGTTGCGCGGCAAGCGCGACGCCCGCCACCACCACGGCGACTACCGCGTGTTTCAACGTTGGCACTTCGGGCTTCGTACTTAAGCTTCGTACTTCAGACTTCGTACTTCGTACTTCGTACTTTCAGAAGGTCACATTTCCACCCACGTGCACCCGCGTTGTGGCGCCGCGGCCGTGGGCGACCGCGACGTTCAGCCGGAAGAACGCCGCCGCGATCCACACGCTGCCGCCGTACCCCTGCTGCATCGTCTGATCGCCGAAGCGCTCGCCTTTGTTGTAGACGGTGCCGCGGTCGATGAAGGCGGTGACGCCGAGCTTGAAGAAGGTGACAGGCGAGGTCAACGGCTGGACGACTTCCGCGGACATCGTCACCAGGGTGTCGCCGACGAAACTGCCGACCCGGAAGCCGCGCAGCGTGCTCAAGCCGCCGAGCTGCGGCTGCAGGTACGGGGGCAGCGGCCGATCCGAGTCGAGCCGGAGGACACGAGCCGCCAGCACAGTCTGGCCGACGAGTCCGAGGTAGCCGCGGCCGTCGAGCTCGGTACGGTTGGCCGATCCCTGATAGCCCGCGTAGCCCCCCGGTGTCGTCGGTGTCGACAGCGGCCCGTTGCCGAATTGCAGGTGCTCCCACTCGGCACGCCCGTAGACGGCGTTGCGCGCCAGGATCGGATCGGTGCGGGTGTCGAACACGATGTCGCCGCCGACCTGCGCGAACTGGTCGGAGACCCCCTCGAACGACGCGCGCTGCCAGCCGCCGCCGCCGCCGACGCGGAACGCGCGCGTGAACTCCCGCTCGCCGCGCACCGACAGGCGCGCGCGGTCGTCATCCTGATCGAAGGCCTGGTTGTGGCGGCGGGACACGTTCGCGGTGGCGGTCACACGGTCGATCGGCGCACCGGGGAGACGTTTTTCCAGTGTGACGCCGGCCTGCCGTGTGCCGCCCCACGACAGCGGAAACGTCAGCCGGCTGTTCTTGCCCAGCCACTGCGGCTCGGCCAACGTCAGGCGCGCGCCGTAGGTGAAGCCATAGCCGTCCTCGCGGCCGAGGATCGGATAGGGCATCAGTGTCGGCAGCCGCTTGCGCACGACCGTGGTCGGCCGGTCCGGATCGCCGGTCATGACGATCTTCACCGGTCCCTCGTCGACGACGATCACCAGGGTGATCTGCGAGGGGTCGACAATCGACGCGAAGCGCTTGCGCACCTCGACCCGATCGAAGTGCTTCGCCGCCTTGAGCCGCGCGGCGACGGTGTCGAGCGTCGCCGCGTCGAACGGCATCCCGATCTGGACGCCCGCGAGCCGGCGCATTTCCTCGTCCGGTGTGACCGTGTTGCCCTGGATCTGAATCGCGGCGACGGTTTCAGCCGTGGGCTGTTGCGCGGGTCCGGCCGCCTGTAGAGCGGGTCCTTTCGGACCCGCCATCAAAAGCACGACCAGCGCGGCCCACATCTACTTGATGCCGACTTTGCTGGTGACGCTGGGCACGCGGTAGTCGTGGTACTCGAGGGTGTAGTGCATGTCGACCTGGCCGACCGCTGCGATCATCGCCAGGTTCATCTCGAGGGTGGTCGGCAGCCAGACGTCCGGAAACGGCTGCGCCACCGTCATCGTCGCCGTGAAGTCGCTGATGTGGACGAGCCACTGGACAGGGAGGAAGTCGAAGCCGACGTTGTCGAACGTGTACTTCACGATCTGGTGCGCTTTCGGCTCGACCCACAGGGTGACCAGCGCGACCTTGTTCATCAGCCGCTGGAACTCGGCGTCGCGCGCTTTCTCCTCGGGTGAGGTCTTGCGATCGCGGTCCTGGTTGCGCCGGCGATCGGTGCCGCCGAACATGCGCGTCGGGTAGTACTCGATCTTCAGCACGTCGCGACCGTCGAGCCGCTCGCGCCCGACCAGCGCGTACTTGCCTTCCTCGAACTTGAAGCGCAGAAAGTAGGCCGACGAGATGAAGCCGGGCTCGCGCGTCTGCCGGATCACGCCACCGACGTCCTGCGCGAGGTCGGCGTCCTTCTTCTCGGCGCTCTCGGCGTTGTCGCCCGCCTGGATGGAGATGCCGTTCGAGCCGAGCGCCACATGGCCGCCCTGAGCGCGTTTCTCGCGGTCCTGCGCCTGTGTCAGGTAGATCGCCTCGGCCTTGCGGCGGTCGGCGTCGCCGATGGTGACGCCGTTGATCTTCACCGGGCTGCGAACGAAGAAGCCGTCGCGGATGAACCAGGTGTACTCGCGCCGCTCGCCCCACAGCGGGATCCGCGTCGGGCCGCGCAGGTCGAACTGCTCGCGCTCGTCGAAAACGTACTGCTGCAGTTTTTTCCAGTTGGCGTCGCGGCTGGCGACGACCTGACGCATGAACGCGTCGAGGTCGTTCTCCGCCGGCGCCGCGCCAAGCGAGAGCGCGGCGCAGACGACCGAGGCGGCGAGCCAGCGCAGGCGTAAGGAAGCCATCAGTTGACCTTATCAGACGGCGGGATGGTGCGGAAGGTTCGGGCTGATCGTTGCGGTCTGGAGCTGACGACGATCGCCTGCCGGCGGTTTCTGGGAGCGGCACGCCCGTGTCGCCGAAGACGTTGAGGTCAGCGCGACGACTTCTGTTCACGCGCGAAAGGGCTGGCTCTGCAGCAACATGATCGGGACCAGCACGGCCACAGCTGGAACGCGCCTTGCTGCTTCTCCCCAGATGACCATGCGCATCTGTCTCCCCGCACTTCTCGCGGCGATCGTCTCAACCGCCCAGGCAGCCGAATCGCCGGTGATTATCAGCGATATCGTCACCGGCGAGGCGAGCCACGTGCGGATTACCAACACGAGCCGTCAGCCCGTCACCGCATGGAGCCTGAAGGCGGTGACGCCCACGGCAACCGGGACACACCGGGAGGTCTACACCACCGACGGCTACCTCAGCGAGGCGACCCACGGTCTGCCCAGGGCGGCCGAACGTCTCGAGCGATTGATGCCCGGCGAGTCACGAGACCTGCCGCTGGACCCGCTGCCGGATGGCGCGAAGGTGGAGGTCCTTGCCGCGGTGATGGACGATGGGACGGCGATTGGAGACGAAGCGACGATTGCGTCGATCTTCGCCAACCGCGTCAAGGAGCGCGACGCGCTCAAGGCCGTCGTCGACACCTTCAACGCCGTCCTGCCGGCGACGCACGGCGCTGAGGCGCTCTCGGCGCTGAAAGAGCGCTTCACGGCGCTGGTCGAGCACCACGACAGCGTGCCGTGCCACGCCGCGCTCGAGGCCGTGCAGGCGTACGAGAAGCGGGCAAAGCCCGATCAGGTCGACAAGTCGTTGCAGACCTACGCCGAGTTCGTCACGCGGGAGTACCAGCTCGCCGTGCGGCACTCGACACGGCGATCCGGAATTGAGAAGTAGGAATTTGGCAACCAGCTTCCCGCGTCAATCGTGGAATTCGAACTAGCAACCTACTACGTGACGTGATAGTTGACCCTCTGCGGACGTGTACGGTAGCGTTCGCGTCCCATGCCGTGGAAGTGTCCTGCATGTCATTCTCAGATTAACCATAGCGAGACGGAGCACCGTCCCCGCGTCGGCGCGAGCTATCGCTGCCACATCTGCCGCCTGGAACTCACGGTCGATCCCGCCGTCGAAAAGCTGATGGTCGCGCCCCTCCGCGAAGATGAGCCCGACCAGAAGAAACGTCCAGTCGGCCCATGACAGCCCCGACCCATGGGAACAACCTCGCCCGATCCCGCCCCAGTCGAAGACTTGATTCCTGATTCCGAATTTCCTACCACCCCACGGGCTTTCCTGCGAGCTGTTCGTCAAGCCACTTCGACAAGGGCGCGAAGTAGTCGAGGATCGCGGTCGCGTCCATCTGCTTCGATCCCGTGAGCGCTTCAAGTGCTTCGGGCCATGGCCGCGACTGACCCATCGACAGCATTGTGTTCAGCCGCTCGCCGGCCGCCTTGCTCTCGTAGATCGAGCAGCGGTTCAGGGGCAGGGTGCAGCCGGAGGTCTTCGCCAGCGCGCGGTGAAACTGGAACTGCAGGATAGCCGCGAGGAAATAGCGCGTGTACGGCGTGTTGTCCGGCACGTGGTACTTCGCGCCCGGATCGAAGAACTCCTCGCCCCGTGACGACGGCGGCGCGACCCCCTGGTATTTCAGCTTCAGATCCCACCACGCCTTGTTGTAGTCGGCAGGAGTGATCTCGCCGGCGAACACTTTCCAGCGCCATTGATCGATCAGCAGGCCGAAGGGCAGGAAGCTGATCTTCTCGAGCGCCTTGTTCATCAGCAGTCCGATGTCGCGCGACGTGTCCGGCGCCTTGTCGAGCAGGCCGATCTTCACCAGGTACTCCGGTGTCACCGACAGCGCGATCGTGTCGCCAATCGCCTCGTGGAACCCGTCGTTGGCGCTGTCGCGGAACAGCGTCGGCAGCTTCTTGTAGGCACGCTGGTAGAAGTTGTGCCCGAGCTCGTGGTGGATCGTCGTGAAATCCTCCGCCGTCGGCTCGATGCACATCTTGATGCGGATGTCGTCCTCGTAGTCGATGTCCCAGGCGCTGGCGTGGCAGACGACCTCGCGATCCTTCGGCCGGACCAACAGCGAGCGCTCGAAGAAGGTCTTGGGCAGCGGCGCGAAGCCGAGCGACGTGTAGAAGCGCTCGCCTGTGCGCACCATCTCCAGCGCCGGCGTCTTCCGCTTCTTCAGGATGTCGGTGAGCGAGAAGCCGGGATCGGCTGTCGGCGGCGCCGCGAGCGGATAGATGTTCGACCAGTCCTGCGCCCACAGGTTGCCGAGGAGATGCGCGGGAATCGGACCGTTCTCCGGCACCACAGCGCCGTACTTCTCGCGCAGCTTGAGGCGGACGTAGGCGTGCAGCTTCAGGTACAGCGGCCGTACCTGATCCCACAGCCGGTCGAGCTCCTTCGTGAACTCGTCCGGCTTCATGTCGTACTTGCTGCGCCACATCGCGCCGGTGTCGGCGAAGCCGAGCGCTTTGGCCCCCTTGTTCGAGAGTTCGACGAAGCGCTGGTAGTCCTTGCGCATCGGCGGCGAGATCGTGTGCCATCCTTCCCACGCGGCGCGCAGCGCGTTCTCGTCGCCGGGCGCCGACAGGATCCGCGAGACGTCGTCGATGTTCCTGCAGGTGTCGGGCTTCGACGGATCGGTGCACCACTTACCCTTGCCATACATCGACTCGAGTCGCGCCATGATCTTCGACAGCTCGTCGGATTCTTTCGGATCCGGCGGCGTCGCGAGGACGAGCGCGACCTTGAGCAGGTTCAGCTGCCGCCGCTCGTCTGGCGACACCTGGACGGAGTCGTATTGCACTGCCTCCCGCGCGAATCTGGCGCCGGCTTCGTTGTAGGCCTGGTTCGCGCGCGCGGCGATGGCCTCCGTGTCGTCGGTGATGAAGGTCTGCTGAACCCAGCCGGCCTGCCCCTGCTGGATGCCCAGCTTCAGCGTCGTGGCGTTGGCGTTGTCGAGGAAAGCCCTGGCTCCCGCCGCCGTCGGGGGCGCGGAAGAGGGCGGCGTCTGCGCGCAGCCGAACGACAGCGCGCAGATACCGGCGATGGCAAGCGTGTGCTTCATCCGGCCAGTTTAGATCGGCCGAATGTTGACATTGCCGCGAAAGAAGTTGTCCGGGTCGTACTTCGTCTTCAGCTCGCGCAGCCGAGGATAATTCGGGCCGTACGCCGCCGACTGCGGGTCGGTTTCGTCAGCTCCAAGGTAGTTCAGGTACCGCGCGCTGCCCAGGTGCGGCGCGAGTGCCGTGTAGGTATCGCGTCCCCACGCGATGTGCGTGTCGTTCTCCGCGGGATCGAGCCACTGCGAGATGATCACGACGTTGAATCCCGTGATCCGGGCCGCGAACGCCGTCTGATTCACGGGGACGCGGCTGGCCGCGCCGTGGAAATACTCGACGATGATGTGGCTCATCGGCGACGGGCACGCATTGAAGCGGTCGACGATGACCGCGATCGCCTCGTCGCTCAGATCCGCGAGGAACGAGGCTTTCCAGTAGTTGAGCGCTCCTTTAGGGAACGCGCCGTCGATGATGCCGTTGAGTGCGCAGTACGGAATCGGCCCCATCATGTCCATCACCGGCTGCCCAAAGGCCTTGATCGGCTTCAGCGCCGCTTCGCCTTCGGCCAGCGGACCGCAATGCGCACCGACCAGGCCGACCAGCTTGGCGCCCGATCCGTCCGGCGCTGTCTGCAGTCCCGCCACCAGCATGATCTCGTCGGGCAGCGAGGTGCACGTATCGCGGAAGAACCGCAGCACGTCCGGCGCGTTCTGCGCCAGATGGGCGACGACGCCGCCGGCGATGATCGGCCCGACCGCGTGCAGGTTGTACTCGAGCGAGGCGGCGATCCCGAAGTTGCCGCCGCCGCCGCGGATGGCCCAGAACAGATCCTCGTTCTCGTCCTCGCTGGCGCGCACGATGCGGCCGTCGGCGAGGATCATTTCGGCGGAGCGGAGGTTGTCGAGCGCGAGCCCGTATTTCGGCATCAGCCAGCCGAGGCCGCCGCCGAGCGTCAGCCCCGCGATGCCCGTGGTCGAGACGACGCCGCCGGTCGTCGCCAGGCCGTGCAACTGGGTCTCGCGGTTCAATTCCTTCCACAGCACGCCACCCTGCGCGCGCGCGGTACGCACCGCCGGATCGACGTGGATCCCTTTCATCGGCGCGAGATCGATCATCAAGCCATCGTCGACCACGGCCCGCCCGGCGACGTTATGTCCGCCGCCGCGGACCGCCACCTCGAGGTCCAGTGTCCGCGCCAGCTTCACCGCGTCGGCAATGTCCGCGGCGCCAAGGCATTGCGCGATCAAGGTTGGGCGCTTGTCGATCAAGCCATTGTGGACGTGGCGCGCAGCGTCGTAGCCGGCGTCGGCCGGTTGCAGGAGCCGTCCGCTGAAGGATGGCATGAGTTGTTCGAGAGAAGCGGTCATGGACATGTTGGTCTCCTGAAGGGCGTCAGCGATCGTGGATCCTACGATGCGATATACGATGGCCGCAAGCATGCGGATTGGCATCGACCTGGGCGGAAGCAAGATCGAAGGCATCGCGATTGCGGACGATGGGGCCGAACGGATGCGGCGACGGATCGCCGCGCCGCGCGGCGACTATGAACATACGATCGACGCAGTCGCCGGTCTGGTCAGCGCCATCGAGGGGCAGACGGGCGCGCGCGGGTCGCTCGGCATCGGCATTCCCGGAACGATCTCGCCGGCGACCGGGCTGATCAAGAACTCGAACTCGACCTGGCTGAACGGACGGCCGCTCGCCGAGGATCTCCCGCGTCGGCTCGATCGCCCGATCCGGTTCGCGAACGACGCCAACTGCTTCGCGCTGTCGGAGGCGACCGACGGCGCAGCGTCCGGCGCCGCTGTCGTGTTCGGCGTCATCGTCGGCACCGGCACTGGCGGCGGCGTCGTGATCAACGGACGGTTGCTCGTCGGTGCGAATGCGATTGGCGGTGAATGGGGACACAATCCGCTGCCGGGCGCGCACGGCGGCGAGTCTCCCGGTCCGCGCTGTTACTGCGGACGCAGCGGCTGCATCGAAACGTTTCTCTCCGGACCAGCGCTGGCGCGAGACTACATGGCCTCAGGCGGCCCCGAGGTGACCGCCGACGAAGTGGCGCGGCGCGCCGCATCCGGCGAGGCGCTGGCGGACGCGGCGTTGTGCCGGTACGAAGAGCGCATGGCCCGCGCGCTCGGGAGCGTCATCAATCTGATCGATCCCGACGTCATCGTGCTCGGTGGAGGCCTGTCGAACATCGATCGTCTGTACGACCGCGTGCCGCTGCTGTGGTCGCGCTACATTTTCTCGGACTCCGTCACCACACGCCTGGTCCGCGCCAGGCACGGCGACTCGAGCGGCGTCCGCGGCGCGGCGTGGTTGTGGAACGAAAAGATGTAACCGCAGAGACCGCAAAGCTCGCAGAGGACAAGACACTCGTGGATCGTGTTTCGGGAGTGTCCGGCTTCAGCCGGACCTGCGCCGGTTACTCCGCCTTTACTAATTCCTACCACCGACGTCGAGAGGATCAACCCGATGGCGATCGATCTCTCGACGACTCGCTAAATCGTAAGCAAGCAGCCAACGCTCATTGTGAATCAGCGTCTCACTCCTACTTCCCCCGCAGTCTTGCCACTGGGCCATCGACGGCGTTGGGGAACTGCTGGTTGGCCAGCTGGTCGTCGTCGCGGACTTCCCGCTTCAGCCGTGCGAGTTCAGCTTTGAGCGTGGCCGTCAGCTGGTCCTGTCCGGGCTGTCCATAGAGATTGTGCAGCTCGTACGGATCGTGGACGAGATCGAACAGCTCCCACTGATCCTTGGTCCAAAAGTAGATCAGCTTGTGCGTGCGCGTGCGAACGCCGTAGTGCGCGCGCGTGTTGTGATCGCCCGGGTCGTGGTAGTAGCGGTAATACATCGAGGTGCGCCAATCCGGCGACGTTCGGCCGCGGAGCATCGACAGCAGGCTGCGTCCCTGCATCTCCGAGGAAGCCGGCAATCCAGCTGCCTCGATGAACGTCGGTGCGAAGTCGATGTTCAGCGCGATCGCATCGCTTTTCGTTCCCGGCTTGATGCCTGCCGGCCAGCGGACGAGGAACGGCATCCGGATGGATTCCTCGTACATGAAACGCTTGTCGAACAGGCCGTGGTCGCCGAGGAAAAAGCCCTGATCGCTCGTGTAGATGACGATAGTGTTTCTGGCGAGGCCGGCCTTATCGAGGAACGCCAGCACCTTGCCGACGCTGTCGTCGACTGACTGCACCGTGGCCAGGTAGTCCTGCATGTATCGCTGATACTTCCAGCGAACCAGCGCCTCTCCAGTCAACGTCACCTGCTTGCCGTCGCGATCGATGGAGACCGAGGTCGGCTTGATCAGCCGCCACCTCGCCAGGTCGTCCTGGCTGAGTCCAGGCGGCGGCGTCAGCTTCAGGTCGCGGTTCGTCAAATCCGCGGCCACTCGCTGGAGGTTCTCGTGCAGCGCGTCGGTGCGCGTGTCGTACGAATCCCAGAACGTGACCGGCTCGGGGATCCGCTGCGCCGCGAAATGAGCGCCGTGTTCGCCGTTCGGCTCCCACGGCCGGTGCGGCGCCTTGTGATGCATCATCAGGAAGAACGGCTTGTCGCGCGGACGATGTTCGACGAAATCCAGCGCGAGATCCGTGATGACCTCCGTCACGTAGCGGCCCGTGTAGGTCTTCTCGCTCGTGGCTGTGTAGAACACCGGATCCTGATACACGCCTTGACCCGGAAGGATTTCCCATTTGTCGAAGCCGGCGGGATCGCTGCCGAGATGCCACTTGCCGACCAAGCCGGTGTAGTAGCCGCCCTGCTGCAGCAGGCGCGCGACGGTCATGCGCGCGCTGTCGAACCGGTTGAACATCGTCACGCCGTTGAGGTGCGAATACTGGCCGGTCAGGATCGTGGCACGGCTCGGCGTGCAGATCGAGTTCGTGGCAAACACGCTCGTCAGCAGGGCACCCTCACGCGCCAGGCGATCGAGGTTCGGCGTCTCGTTGACTTTCGAACCGTACGCGCCAATCGCATGTGCTGCGTGGTCGTCGGTCATGATGAAGATGATGTTGGGCCGATCGGCCCGCCGGGCCTGGCCTAACGCGGTCGCGGGCAGAAGGGAAGCGATCGTCAAAAGCCCCGCGGCAACGACACGGTCCGGCTGAAGCCGGGCATTACCGACTCTCATGTGCGCCCCTCATTTCGACTCCCAACCTGAACGGCGGTCTTCGCGGTCTCGGCGGGTTTCTTCGTTATCGTTGCGTGGCTACGGCGTGCAGGACACGCCTGCCGGTGCTCCCGTCGGCGCGCCCATTCGCACGGCCGGCGACGCGAGCTTTTGAAACGACAGGTGCTGGACGCGTGGTGGCTGGGTGGGTGCCAGCGTGAAGAACACCCCGACCGTCCCCTTCGCGCACGTCATGTTGAACTGGCCGCGCATCCAGTTCTCCGGCATGACGGGACCGGCGTCCGCGCACTCGCCGACCTCGTTCCTGACCGCGCGGATCTCCGCCTGCCGCTGTGCGGACGGCGCGTCGAGGAAGAAGTTGACGGCCGCAATCTGCTTCGCTTCGGCCTCATTCCAGCGGTTCCATAGGTTCAGGATGTGGCCGCGCATCTCGGTCTGGAGCGCGGTGGGCGGCAGCTCGCGCTTGCGCAGCCCGCCGGTCTTCAGCATCGCGTCCCACGCCTTGCTGATCGGTTCGGAGGGACCCGAATACGTCAAGGTCGCCATCGCGAACATGCCTACGCCGTAGTCCGGCAGCCACGCCATGTAGGACCCAAACCCGGGCAGCCCGCCGCCGTGCGCGACGATGTGTTCGAAGCGGCAGTCCGAGGTCACGCGCAAGCCGAAGCCGTAGCCAGCTTCGGATGCTTGCATCTTGCCGTCGACGAGCCGTGCCGTCAGGTTCGCGGGCGTCCAGAGGTGCGCCATCTCGCGCACCGAGCCGCGGCGCACCGGACCCGCATCCTCGTCGTCTCGCGGCGGCCACGCCGACAAGTGAAAGGCGACGTACTTCCCGAGATCCGTGGCCGTCGTCAGCAAGCCTCCCATCGCACCGAAGACGCCATGCGGCAGCGGCGCCTCCTCGCCATAGGTCCCGTCCGGCTTGAGGCGGTAGCCGACGGCGCGGCGCGCGGCCGGAACGTCTGCGAATTGAAACGTCGACCCGTCCATGTGCAGCTTCGACAGGATCTCCGTCTGCATGTACTGCTCGTAAGGCACGCCGGCCGCTTTCGTCACAACACGACCCAGCAGACCGAACGCGTAGTTGGAGTATTCGTAGCGCGTGGCGGGCGGCGTCGAGAACGGGATGCCCCTGGCCAGCCATTCGTCCATCATCGCGTCGGTGGCGCTCAACTGCTGATCGCCCCACGGGTTGTCTTCGGCGAAGCCCGCGCTGTGGCTGAGCAACTGACGCACGGTGAGGGGCGGCGTGTCGCGCGTCGGCCGTTCCATCTTCTCGAATTGCGGGATCCACCGCGACACAGGATCTTCGAGCGACAGCCGGCCGGCGTCCCGCAGCTTCAGCACCGCCAGCGCGGTGAAGCTCTTGGTCATCGACGCAATGCGGAACGCGGTGTCGGGCGTGACCGGCGCCTGTGAGCCGCGGTCGCGGACGCCGAACCATCCCAGGTGCGCGAGCTGCCCGTCGATCACCACGCCCCAGATCATCCCGGGGATCTTCGTGTCCGTGGCGTACGCCCGGAAGATTCGATCGATCTCCGGCATCGCCGACTTCAGTTTGTCGACGCGGCCCGGATCGGCAAATCGCGGTGGGGGATAGGCGTCACTCGCCGCGAGCGAAGCGGTAGCCAGCATGGCCAGAAGAGCAGTCAGTCGCATGCGCGCAAGTATGCCTCTGATTGGGCCCAGACGGACTATCGCGTTGACGGTGGACTCAGACCCAACAGCTTCGCCGCAGTACCGCCAAGGATCGCTTCGCGTTGGCCGTCGTTCAGCCCCGGCGTCTTGAGGACGTGGTCGACTGGATCGCTGACCCACGGAAACGGATAGTCCGTTCCGATCATGATGCGTTCGGCGCCGACCTCCGCCACGAGATGGCGCAGCGCTTCCGGCGTAAACACGAGCGAGTCGTAGTACATCTGCTTCACGTATGCCGTCGGTGGCTTTTTCGGCACGCCGGGTTGACACAGATTGGGGACGACCTGGCACCCATGATCGGAGCGGTTCATGTAGGACGGCAGATAGCCGCCACCATGCGCCGCGCAAATCTTCAAGCCCGGGAACCGATCGAGCGTGCCTTCGAAGATCAGGTGCGTGAGCGCAAGGGTCGTTTCGAGCGGATTCCACACCGTGACGCTGAGCGGGCCGTTTCCTTTCAGTCGATCGTTCAACACGGTCGAGGCCTGAGGGTGTATGAAGACGACCACCCCGAGCTCCTCGGCTTTGGCAAAGAACGGGTGGAACTTCGGGTCGGACAGCTCCTGGCCGGTCACACTTCCGCCGATGGCCGCACCCCGCAACCCCATTTTTCTCACGGCCTGATCGAGCTGTTCGGCCGCCAGCTCGGGGAACTGGAGAGCGACGGAGGCGAACGCCGCGAATCGGTCGGTATGGGACGCACAGAACTGGGCCAGCGCTTCGTTCTGGATCCTGATCACCGCTGTCGCCATGTCGCGGTCGACGTCGTACCAGTTGGGATTGATGCTGAGGACCGCGACGTCGATCCCTTGCGCGTCCATGTCTCGCAGCCGGTCAGCAAGACCTTGGCCCTCGAGATGGAGCGCCGGCTGCGGGTTCACTGGCCGCTTGAGAAGGCCGGTCGCCTGGGTCACAACGCAATGCGCGTGGATGTCAACCGTCCGGATTCTGCGTCCTCGGATGAGAACCGGGGCATGCTTTGTCGTCGTCGGCGTCTTCGTTGCCTGCGCAGCCACGTTCTCGAGTCCGCACCCGACAAACACCAGGCCGCTCGCACCCGCGACGTCTCTCAGGAACTCTCGACGGCTCGGCATGACCTGCCTACACTTTTCTTCCAATTCGTCCGTTCACGCGGATCCAGCCGACGACGCCGGCGGCATTGCGGATGAACTCGACCGGCATGCCCACGTAATTGCCGCTGGTGCCATCCTCCGACGCGACGTAGGCGACGTCTGGGCCGTAGAACACGTAGCTCGAACCGGGTGACTTTCCGCTACGCAGTACGCCGCCTTCCACGCGAAGCTCGTAACTCGTGACCGGTGGCCGCTCGTATCTGCCGGCATACTGATCGGGGGCCGGCTGCGCGGGAAGAGGAGTGGCGTGAACGCGCATATCTTCGCTGACGCCGCGATTGCCGCCGGTGGCCTGGTTGGGTGACACAGCCAGCTTTTCGTAGGTCTCCAGAATCTTGCGCTCGACGTGCTGAACCAGCCGCCAGCCTTCGGCGTGATTGGTGAGGATCGCAAATGCCAGGTCGCGATCCGGAACGAACTGCGCGTGGAGGCAATGGCCGCTGCCGGTGCCGCCCTGCGCAGCCGTCAGCACGCCGTTCAGCCGCCGGAGATGCCAGCCGAGCCCCATTTCATCGGTCGTGGCGTTCTTTTTGACGAATGGGGTCCGCATCTGCTGCAGGAACGTCGAGCCCAGGACGTTCCCACCGCGCAGGTGAAACTGCACATAGCGCAGGAGGCTGGCGATGCTCATGGCGCCGCCGCCCGCGGTGACATTCAGCGGCAGTTCGAACGGACGAATGACCTCGGTCTCTCCGGACTTCTGTTGACGATGACCGACGGCGAAACGATGCGTCATCGCCGTTCCCGTCTGAGTGAAGGCATGTGAGAGATCGAGCGGGGCGAATACCAGATCGCGCAGTGCCGCGTGAATCGTCTTGCCCGTGACGACTTCGAGAATTCGTCCCGCGACCCCGAACCCGGCGTTGTTGTAGCTCCACACTTCGCCTGGGGCCGCCAGTTGAGGAAGATCCTGGAGGCCGCTGGTGAAGCGGGCGAGCGTTTCGGCACCGCGGTCGTCGGTCGAAAGCTGCCCTTCCCAGCCTGGCGTGTGCGAAAGCAGATGCGCGACGGTCACCGCACGGGAGGCCGATTCGTCCTTGACGCGAAAATCGGGAAGGTACCGTTGCACCGGCGCGGTCACGACGAGCTTGCCGTCCTGCACCAGCCGCATGATCGCGGTCGCGGCCACCGTCTTCGTGATGGACGCGATTGGAAAGACGGTGTCGACCGTGATCGGCTGCGGGTTCTCGACGCTGGTGACGCCGAACACTCGCGTCTCGACGCGTCCGGCCTTGACAATGCCCAGGGCCACGCCGGGCACGTGGTATTCGCCCATCCTGGCTGTGACCAGCGCCTCGATGTCTTTCAGCTGGGTGGCTTCCTGGCTCGCGGCGCCCCGGGGGGCGACGGTCTGCATCGCTGCCAGGCCGGATAGCTGCAGAAACGCTCGTCGGTGCATGATGTGCGCAAGCCTACCCGAACGGCGCGAGACTGGCTCTGATTTTCCCTGCTTGCGCGGGGCGGCCGGCAGGGGTCGCTGCGGATTGTTAGCTGCCGCTCAGCCTTGCCTCACCGACAGATATCGACAGCCCGTCGCGATCGACATACTGGGTGCAAGCGCTTGTTGGGCGGCGCATCGGAGCGTAAGATCGACGCATGACCAAGGCCACGGAAGCGGTGCTGGCCGACGCGTTGCGACTCGACCTCGATGCTCGAGCCGAGGTGGCCGCGGAACTTCTCGCGAGCCTTGATGGGCCGGCGGACCCCGGCGCTGACGCGGCTTGGCAGATCGAGATCGAACGACGCGTGACCGCGATCGAGGCCGGAACCGTCAAGCTCGAGCCGTGGAATGATGTGAAGCGGCGCATCGAAAAAGAGATCCTCGAGGCCAGCCGAGATCGTGATCGTGGCCATTGCCCACCTGAAGCGTCGTCCTGAATATTGGAAGAATCGAAGCTGATCGTCGAGTCCGCCCAACGGCCGCGGCTCACCCTGCGGCGGGCGCAGCGAGATTGTGATTAGCTCGTTCCCTCACGGCCGCCGGGAAGCTCCAGCGTCGGATCCATTTGGCGTTAGGCCGTTTGCACGTCTTGCGAGAGCTCAAATGACACTTCGTGGTCTGGCCCGAAGCTGTCTTTCCAGTCGTACGTGCGATGAAAGTGATAGCCGGGTTTGTTCTGAGTATGGAGCGCCATCTCGGCACAAATGCGCGCGAGGTGCAGCCAGCCTGCCCTATTGGCGGAAAGCCAGATAGCTCGGCCCTCCAAGTCGAACTGAATGTGCGCGCCCTGCGGTGTATCCAGCTCGATGTCGAAGTCTCCAAAGGGTGGGTCGTCTTCGAACTCGTGGACGAAGCGATGCTTCATTCGTATTTCCTCGTATCCGCCTGACAACTAGTCGACAGTTCCGCCCAATCACGGTCGGCCGCGGCGGTTGCAGTGGATTGCGCTGACCGGCGAGGGCCAACGAGAAGATGTGACCACGGAGACCGCAGAGGCCGCAGAAAAAGAGAGCTCAGAGTTAGCCGGCGTTTTGGTTGTGGTCGCCGGTATCGAGGGCATAGATAGTGACGGCAATCTCCGCGCCGACGTCGGCGGCCGCCCGCAACACACCCGGAGCCAGGCGATACGTTTCGCGGAACGGACGACGACCGCTCTGCATGCCGATGTCGAACACCTTTCTCGAGGCGCGGTCCCAAATGCCTCGCGCGGAAGGCGGCAGCTGAGTCACCAAGCGAACGAACTCGAGGATCAGAGGTTCAGGCTCTACCGGCGACACAGGGACGTTCAACTCGAAGGACGCGTGCCCGGCCGGCCGCTCGAGCGAATAGGCGTCGGGTTCGAACGCCGCGGCGAGTGGACGCAGATCGTCATTTGACTCAACGTCGAGATCGACGTTCATGAAGAACCGCTCCGATTGCCGACCGAATGGCTTCGGCACAATGTCGCCCTGTTCATCGGAGGGAGCCACGCCTCCGATGTTTTCCAGTGCGAAGCGACAGGCCGCCGGAAAGCTTGTATCGACGTGGCCATGATGAAGAAATACACCGCCGGGGTCACGCATGAAGGCCGCGAGCTCCGCGGGGATGGTGTGGACCGCCAGGAGGAGGGCTTGGACCGAGTCGGCGCCGAATATGCCCATGACTCGGTCGTGGTCCAGGCCGACAATCTGGTATGTGCACACCCATACGCCGTCTGCCTGCGACGGATCCGGGATCGGTCGTCCGACTTTTACGTCGACTTCCCGAGACCACCCAGCGTCGGCCTTGAAAGTGAGCCGACGTTCCGCGATAACCTCACCCAATTCGAATGTGCGCATGGTGCGACCAGAGTGTCCATCCGGCTGACGAGTAGCCGACCGTTCCGCCCAATCACGCTCGCCGCCAGCGGTCGCAGTGTATCGCGCTCCCCCGGGTGAGCTCAAAGGTTGGAATCACATCGGACTGAACGTCTTGCGATCTTGGACGCAGAGAAGAGAGTGGTTCTCGGCGATCTTTGCGCTCTCCGCGGTTTTTTCCGGATTCAGCGCGGGGCGAGCGGCAACGGCTCGCCGGCGAAGAACGCGTCGAGCTCGCGCACGGCGGTCGGCAGCCGCGCATCGTTGGTCGCCTGATAGCAGTCGCGGCGCATCGTCAACAGCGCCTGCGTCCACGGGATGTACGGCTCCAGATCGCGGAACGCCGTCTGACAGGTGCCGCGGAAATCGACGAGCATTGCCAGGTCCACGCGCGCGACGAGCCGCGGGGTATCTGCCATGCGCACGCTGAACGGCTTTTCGAGCGCGTCGAACAACCTGCGCGCTGTCGTGTGGTCGCCCTTGGCGACGGCTTCCGCAAGCGTGAGCCCCTTCTGCACGAAACGGATCTGCGGCCACGGATCCACGCGCAGCCGCGCGAACGCTGACACGAGCGCCGTCGCGGCCTCGTCGAGGCGCGATTGGCGAAACCTGAGCGACGCGAGGACGATGTCGGCTTCGGCTGGCTGAAACGAACGGAGACGCTCGATCAACGGCAGCGCCATGTCCGATCCCGCTTCGGCTTCGAGGTCGGCGGCCATCGCCAGCTCCAGCGGATCGCGCGACGGCTCGGCCTGCCCATGCCAGATTTCCCGCGCGGCGGTTGCGTTGTTGTCCAGGTAGTAGCGCTGCAACGCGCTCCGGCGCGAGACCTCGTCAGGCGGCACCCCCGGCGCCGGCGCCGGCAGCAGATCCCAGCCGACGAAGTTCGCCCATGCCGTGTCGACGGCTGCCCACGAGATGCCGGCATCGCTGTCGAGCCGCGGGCGTGAGGCATTCATCGCTCGCGCGAGATTGCGGACGTCCGCCACGAGATTGGGCACGGACCGCCCGACCGACCGCGCCAGGCCGAATTCAACGCGGTTGCGATCGTCGGTGTTGACGTCGGCGCGCGCCGCCGCGGCCATCGCGCGCGCGAACGCGTCGTTGGCCAGGTAGTGCGCCAGCACCCCGTGGATGTCCGTCCCCCGCCATGTATTCGCAATCGCCGACCTATACGGCTCCTCGGCAATCCTCGCGCGCAGCGCCGCGGCATTCCATGCACCGGGCCGCGTCGTCGCGATCAGCACGAGGTCGCCGTGATTGGTCTGCCATGTGTCAATCTGCGGAAACACATCCGCCAGCGTGGCGTAGATGGTCCTCAGGGTCCGCGCGTCGATCTCGTAGCCCTGCACCCACTGCGCGAACACACCGTCGTCGGCGAGGCGGTTGCGCGCGGCGCGGTAGAACTCGACGGTGAACAGGCTGGCGATCCCGGCGCGGAAGGGATTGGACGGCTCGGAGGCGATGACGTCGTAGCGGTCGCGCCCGGTCAACAGCGTTTCGCGCGCGTCGGCAATCGTGACGTGCACGCGCGGGTTGTGGAGGACGTCGTGGTTCACGGCCTCGCTCGCGCGCGCCACTTCGACAACGAGCGGCTCGAGCTCGACGACGTCGACGCGTTCCATCGACGGCACGGCGCCGAGCCATCCGGCGCTGCTGCCGGTGCCAAGGCCGACGACGAGTGACCGTTTCGGCGCAGGGTGCCCGAGCGCGGCGAGCAGGCCGAGCATGACCTGCGTCCCGGCGTCGCCACGTGCGCTGCCGTCGGACTTGCCGTTGACGATAAAGGCGTAGCCATTCGGCTCGACCGCCAGCGCGACGGTGCTCTCGACGCCGTCGCCGTCCCAGACGATGGCGCGGCGCTCGAACTGTTGCCAGCCCTGGAGCTGGTTCGGCGAATTGAACACGTCCCTGGGCGCGCGGCCCGCGCCGATTCCGCTGTGGCGCCAGATCATCGTCGGGCCGGAGGCGGTGAGGAGCAGCAGCGTGACCGCCGCGAGCGCCAGCGGGAATGCCAACGAACGCAGAGCACGCTGAGCTCGCAGAAAGGACTTTAGCTCTGCGGTCTCCGCGATCTCTGCGTTCATGACAGACAGCATCAGTGCGGCCGCACCGAGTGTCACAAGAACAACCGCGACGAGACGCCACGCCCCCGGCGCAGACAACCACGGCATCACACCGAAGCCGCCGGCCAGCGAACCGACGATGGCGCCGGCGGTGTTCGCGGCGTAGGCGAGCCCGACGTCGCGGCCGACGCGCTCGCGGCCGCGCCCGAAGAGCGCGATCAGCAACGGAAACTGATACCCGGCGACGATGGCCGGAGGCAGCACGACGATCGACGTGACGAGGGTCCAGCAGGCGATGGTCGCACCGAAGCCGGCCGCGCCGAGCGGCAACAAGGTCAGCGCCAGCAGCGCGACGCGATCACCGAGCGCGAAGGTCAACGCGACCGCCGCCGCTTCGAGCAGGCAGGTCACCGCGAAGCCGGTGGCCGTGGCCGGACGATCGCTCGAGATCAGGGAATAGAGAAGCCCACCGACGCCGATGCCCACGAGCGCGATCGCCAGCACCAGGCCGAACGTGAAGACCGATCCGCCGAGCAGCGGCGACAGCAGCCGGTACCAGACGAGCTCCATCAGGAAGAATGCGAAGCCGACCGTCCCGGAGGCGACGAGCAGAAAGACCGGGAGATCCGGAAGGTCGCCCTGGGCGGGAAGGGCAGGACGGGCACGATAGGCGGGGAGGGCAGGATCGGATCCAGGCGCTCCCGACTGTCGATCCACCGCCCGCGCGACGACGGCGACCAGAATGTTCAGCGCCGCGGCGAGCCAGATGGTCGCGCGTGTCCCGTAGATCTCGAGCAGGAAGAAGGTCGCAATCAGGCAGCCCGCGACCGCGCCGAGGGTGTTCAGTGCATAGAGCGTCGCCAGATCCTGACGGCGCGCGTCGCCGGACCGCGTGACGGCGCGCGCCGCGGCCGGCAGCGTCCCGCCCATCGCGATCGTCGGCACCGCGAGCACGAGGACGCTGAGCACCAGCCGCTCAGCCGTCGCCGCCGCGATCCCCAGACGGCCGGACCCGCCGCTCGCGAGATAGATCGTGCGCGCCAGCGCCAGCAGCAGCGGGCTGAGTGCGGCCATGACGGCGACGATCGATTCGAGCGTGGCGTAAAACAGCAGTGGCCGGGGATGACGGTCGGCGCGCGAACCGAGGAGAAGGCCGCCGATGCCGAGGCCGCCGATGAAGATCGCGAGGACGGCGGCCGACGCCAGCGTCGACGCGCCGAAGATCAGGCGGAACTCGCGGAGCCAGCTGACCTGGTAGACCAGCGCACAGAAACCCGACGTGAAGAGCAGCGCCGCCACGGGTGCGGTGCGTGCTCGCATCAGCGTGTCAGCGTCCAGACCAGGGTCAGCGCGACGGCTGCACCGCCCGCCTGCAGCCACAACTCCGTCTTCTCTTGCAGGAACAGCAGGCCCAGCACCATGAACGCCGCCGCCGCCAGCAGGAACCGCCAGTAGAGCTCTTCGCTGGCGACCTCCAGCCCGCGCGACCCCGCGCGCTTGCGCGCCGCGTCGATGATGCGGTTCGAGATCTCGCGGTCGCCCTCGCGATCGAGCTCCATGTACTCGCCGCCGCCGGCGTTGGCGATCTGCATCAGCGATCCGCGATCGAGTGCCGCGCGGATCGGCGGCTCCCTGGGCGACGTGTCGTTCGGCTTCCGTTCCGGCTCCGGAATGAACGCGCCGACCGTCGTGCCGACGCCGACCACCCAGACGGGCACGTCGTTGGTGCGCGCCGTCTTGAGCGCCCGCGCCACTTCGCCGCTCCAGGCCTGACCGTCGGTGACGAGCACGAACGCCTTCGCGTTCGGCGACTTGCCGTACAGCTCCGTATCCTTCTCAATCAGCCGCATGCCCCACGCGATGCCGAGCTCGATGTTGGTGTCCCAGCTGGTGTCGTCTTCGAGCCGGAACGGCGGCTCCTGCGCCAGATGATCGAGGAAGAAGAAGAAGGTATTCGGGTCCTTGGTGAGCCGAACCTGCGGCGCCGCGATGTGCGCGAACAGCGCCATCGCCATGCGGTCGTCCTTCCAGGCGAGCGATTCGCCGAGCACGCGCAGGAAGCGCATCGACCGCTGCCACCGGTTGCCGGCGACGTCTCCGGTGCGCATCGACGCGGAACCGTCCTGCAGGATGACGAGATCGATGCCGGCGGTACGAACGAGCGCGGCGGCCGCCGTCGGCCGCGACAACGACAGGATCGTGCACGCGCTGGCGAGGATGAGGCACAACCAGAACACGAGGTTTCCGAACACCGGAAACCGCTCGCGCACCGGCAGGCGGCGGTGCTGCCGGAAGCGCCGCGAATCACGCCGCCGCGCCGCGAGCTGCCAGCACCAGCCGAGCAGCAGCACGCCGGGCGCGATCAGCAGCCACAGGTACTCCGGCGTCGCGAACCGAACCGTGTCGAGGTTTATTCCCAGCAACAGCTAGCCCCTAGCCCCTAGTTTCCAGCCCCTATCCTTTGCGGATTTTCTGTCCACCCTTACCCGCGTCCGGCGCATCCTTGCGCTCTTCGCCGCGCTTCGGGATCACGATCTTGAACTGGTTCATATCGACTGCCGCCGGCGGCGCACCCGGCCTGCCGTGCAGCGTCGGACCTGCCGGCAGATCGGTTTCGTCGGCCTTGGCCGCCATTTTCGGCGCGCCCTTCGTGGCGGGGCCGCGCTGCTTCGCCAGCGCGTCGCGCGTGCGGATCGCGTACTCGTAGTTGAACGCCGCATCCATCGCCCGTCCGTCGCAGGCGCGGTCGCCCGCGCCGCACGCCGGCGCCTTCAGCACTTCGGCGTAGCTCTTGACGACGGTGTCGAGGCGGCGGGCGGTGTCGAGGCGATCGCCGCCCGCCTGGGTCGCGCGAAAGGCGGCGTTGGCGGTCAGCAGCAGGATCGCGGGATCGGTTTCGGTGATCACGCCGTTGGCGTCGTGCCGTGGCGCGATCGCGGCGTAATCGTTGCGCCAATAGCCGGCGGAAGCTCGCACATCGCGCGCGTCGGTTTCGGCGGCTTTGCCCAGTATCGGCATGCGACGCTCCAGGCCGAGCGAGTCCTCGACGGCGCTGCCGTCGGCCTGCGCATCGGCGTAGCGCAGCAGGGCCATCTGCTTGTGGACGTCGGCCAGACGCGTCTCGGTGTGGCCGGCGAGCCAGAGGGCGCCGCCGGCGAGCGCCAGCACGATCGCGAAGAGAAAGGGGCCAAGCGCTGATTTCATCGCATCCTCCGGCGGGTCCAAAAGGACCCGCCCTACATTACGCTACGGGAACTTCCGGAAATACGGCACGGTCAGCTGCAGTGTGAGCGCGAACGTCCACAAGCCGGCGGCCATGACCGCATAGCCCGCGAACTTCGGCTGCTGGCTGCTGTAACGCTTCACGTCGACGCGCCCCGCCGACCGTGTGTCGATGTCCTTGATCGCGTTGAGCACCGCCTGCTCGTCGCCGGCGGGGTAGAACTTGCCGCCGGTCGATTCGATCGCCGGCTTCCAGATGTCGTCGGGCAGTACGGCGCCCAGCCCCTTGTTGTAGCTCGTGCGGATCATGTACACGGGGATCTTGCTCTGCACGGCGCCGGCGACGATCTCGGTGACCGTCTTGCCGTGGATCATCACCTGCGTGTCCTGGCCATCGGTGAACAGCAGCATCAGGTTGCCCGCCGCGTCGAGAAAGTCGAACGCCTTGAACAGCCCGGTGCCCTGCTCGATCGCCATCGCGATGGTCGTTCCCTGATCGGGAAACTTCATGAACTCGGTCCAGTCGCCGATCAGGTTGAGGCTGAGCAGGATGTTGTCGTAGTCGCTGGTGAACGGCGTGACGACGTACGCCTCGTCGCCGAACTCGATCAAGCCGATGAGGTCGTGGTACTTGCCGCTCATGCGCTGGCGGATGAACGTCTCCGCCGCGGCGACGGTGGTGAAGAATGTCGCCTCGTTCGGCGCCTTGGCGTTGAGGTGCGCGGCGGGGAACCGCGCCATCATGCTCGAGGAGGCGTCGATCATCAGCGCGATACGGCGGCCGGGGAAGCTGACCTGCTCGTGCGTCAGCGACGAATAGGGGTCCGCGAGCGCGAGCACGAAGAACGGCAGTCCCGCGAGGAACAGGATCAGCGCGCCGTGGCGGACGATCGACGTCCACGATCCGCCGCTCCAGTCGAGGACCGCCGGCAGCGCGACCTGCGTGCGCCCCGCTTTGTTCCGCGTCAGCGCGCGCACCACCAGCACCGTCATCGCCAGGCCGATCAGCACCACCATGGCGATGATCGAGTCGTCGCGGTGCGTGAACAGCAGATCGGCCGCCCGCGCGTTGCGCCACTCGAAGATCGTGTCCCGGACGACGGCCGGGACCTGCGTTATCGGGACCACGCGCGGTTGTCCAGCTCCGTGCCCGCGCGGCGGACCGCGAGCCGCTTCATG
>Ga0207711_10001050_pt1 | contig 26446 bp, 27 predicted proteins | sample KBSS34metaG_FD_184401 | JGI IMG/M metagenome (GOLD analysis project Ga0207711, IMG submission 184401) | Switchgrass rhizosphere microbial communities from Kellogg Biological Station, Michigan, USA - KBS S3-4 metaG (SPAdes) (version 2) | ecosystem: Host-associated > Plants > Roots > Rhizosphere... | reverse complement strand
TATTCCTTGGCCTCGGCGGCGATCGCTTCGCGGGTGTCCTGCAGGTTCGAGTCGATCAGCATCATCTCGACGCCCTGCGAGGCGAACCTGTCGCGCAGCGCCTTCAGCGCCGGGGTCATGCCGCGCGCGATCGGGCAGCCGACGCCGGTCGAGACCAGCACGATCGCCTTGTCGTCGGCCATCCGGTAGAGGTCGTGGGCCTCCAGGTGCTGGGCGTCGACCAGCATGAAGTTGTCGACCGTCTTGGGCATGGTCGACGCCATGGTGGTTTCGGTCGCCGCCGCGGCCTTTGCGCCGGTCAGCGCGCTCTGCGCGCCGGGGGCCGTCGAGCAGCCGTAGACCAGGAGGGCGCTGACCGCCGCACCCAGCACGCCAATTCGTGCAGACAACATTCTCAAATTCCCTCCCAGGAAATGGCGTTGGAGCCGGCGATGGAATACGCGCTCAGACCCTATTGCACCCTTAACTTAACATCGATCAGACCGGCGAATCCACGGCCTTAAGATTTCAAATTTGTCACGTCGTCCAACGTGACTTTTCCACCGCACCTTGGCGAAGGCGCACGACGCGGGCCATGGTGGGCCTCGTTTCGGGGGACAGATATGAGCTTCATCACGCGCCGCAAGCCCGTCGAGGCCGCCACCTACGTCGACAGCGGCCTGAAGCGGACCCTGTCCTGGTACCACCTGGTGGCGCTGGGCGTCGGCGCGATCATCGGCACCGGCATCTACACCCTGACCGGGGTGGCGGCGGGTCTGGCCGGGCCGGCGGTGATCGTCTCCTTCGCGGTGGCCGGCGCCGTCTGCGCCTGCGCGGCGCTCTGCTACGCGGAGATGGCCAGCCTCTCGCCCCAGGCCGGCAGCGCCTACGCCTACAGCTACATGACGCTCGGCGAGGCGATCGCCTGGGTGATCGGCTGGAGCCTGATCCTCGAATACACCCTGGTCTGCAGCGCGGTGTCGGTGGGCTGGGCGGGCTATGCGGCCGGCCTGATCCACCAGGCGCACATCCCGATCCCGGACAGCCTGCTCTCGGCGGCGGGGGCCGGCGCGGGCGGGATCGTCAACCTGCCCGCCATCTTCATCGCGCTAGCGGTCACCGGCATGCTGCTGGTGGGCACGCGGGAGAGCGCGACGGTCAACTTTATCCTGGTGATCATCAAGCTGGTGGCGCTGGCGGGCTTCGTGGCCTTCACCCTGCCGCACTTCGACGCGACCCACTTCACGCCCTTCGCGCCCTTCGGCTTCGGGGCCCACGAGATCGACGGCAAGAAGTATGGGGTGATGGGCGCCGCGGCGATCATCTTCTTCGCCTTCTACGGCTTCGACGCCATCTCGACGGCGGCCGAGGAGGCCAAGAACCCCAGCCGCGACCTGGCCATCGGCATCGTGGGCTCCATGGCGCTGTGCACCATCATCTACATGGTGGTGGCGGCCTGCGCGTTGGGCGTCTCGCCCTTCGACGTGTTCTCCAAGAGCCCCGAGCCCCTGGCCTTCGTGCTGCGCGAGTTGCACAAGCCCGTGGCCGCCTCGCTGATCGCCGGCGCCGCGGTGATCGCCATGCCGACAGTGATCATGGTGTTCATGTTCGGCCAGAGCCGGGTGTTCTTCGCCATGGCCCGCGACGGCCTGCTGCCCAAGCAGCTGGCCGGGGTCAGCGCGCGGGGCGTGCCCACGGCGGTGACGGTGCTGACCGGCGTGATCGCGGCCCTGATCGCCGGCGTCACCCCGCTCGACCAGATCGCCGCGCTGGCCAACGCCGGGACGCTGGCGGCGTTCATCGCCACGGCCATGGCGGTGATGGTGCTGCGGCGCCGGATGCCGGCGCTGGCGCGGCCGTTCCGGACCCCGCTGGTCTGGCTGATCGGGCCGGGCGCGGTGCTGGGCTGCCTCTACCTGTTCTCCAGCCTGTCGGTGAAGACCATGCTGTTCTTCGCGGCCTGGAACGCCATCGGGGTGGTGGTCTACCTGGTGTTCAGCCGCCGGACGAGCGTGCTGGCCGCGGAGTGAGGCCGTCGGCGCGGCGCGCGGTTTTCCGCCGCATGTGAGAAGGCCGCGCTTTGCGGAACGGGCGGTTGGCGCCTATCTGCAGTCAGCGGCGCCTGAGGGCGTCCTTGGGGGATTTCGGATCTTGACGGCCAGCGCGAGCACAGGCGGCGGACGTGGCGCACGCCCAGGTCCGCCTGGGGCAGGGGGCGGCTTTCCCGGCCGCAAAGGCCCCGACCTGACCATCGGGCCGATCGGGCCGACGCTGATCACCTTCGCCCTGCCGGTGCTGGGCTCCAATATCCTGCAGTCGCTGAACGGCTCGGCCAACGCCTTCTGGGTGAGCCATGTGCTGGGCGAGGCGGGGCTGACCGCCACCAACAACGCCAACCAGATCTTCTTCATGATGCTGGGCGCGGCGTTCGGCGTGACCATGGCCGCCAACATCATGATCGGCCAGGCGATCGGGGCGAGGGATGAGCCGACGGCCCGCAAGGTGGTGGGCACCGCCACGACCTTCTTCGTGCTGATCTCACTGCTGATCGGCGCGGCCGGCGCGGCGCTGACCCCGCACATCCTCGACGCCATGAAGACCCCGCCGGACGCGCGGATCGACGCGATCGCCTACCTGCGGGTGATCTTCGCGGCCATCCCGTTCATGTACTTCTTCAACTTCATGATGATGGCCCAGCGCGGGACCGGGGACAGCCGCACGCCGTTCTATTTCGCCCTGCTGCAGGTCGGCCTCGACATCGTGCTGAACCCACTCCTGATCATGGGGCTGGGGCCGTTCCCCAAGATGGGCATCGCGGGCTCGGCGACCTCCACCCTGATCTCGCAGACCTTCACCTTGGCGGTGATGCTGATCCATCTCTACCGGCAGAGATCGATCCTGGTGGTGCGGCCTCGTGACTGGCGGCTACTGGTCCCCGACTTCAAAATCATCCGCACGCTGGCGTTCAAGGGCACGCCGATGGCGTTCCAGATGACCGTGATCAGCATGGCGGCGATCTTCATGCTGTCGTTCGTCAACCGCTACGGTGTCCACACCTCGGCGGCCTATGGCGCGGCCTCGCAGCTCTGGACCTATGTGCAGATGCCGGCCATGGCGCTGGGGGCGGCGGTCTCCTCCATGGCCGCCCAGAACGTCGGCGCGGGCAAGATGGACCGGGTCGAGCGGGTGGCGATGATCGGCGCGGCCTACGCCGTCCTGTTCACCGGCGTGCCGATCGTGATCCTAGAGCTTACCGACCCCTTCGTGCTGCAGGCCTTTCTGAAATCCACGAGCCCGTCGCTGCCTATCGCCGTGCACATCAACCGCATCGCGCTCTGGGGCTTCATCCCGTTCGGGGTGGCGTTCATCTTCTCCGGCATCGTGCGAGCGACCGGCGCGGTCTGGCCGCCGCTGTTCGCCATGATCATCTCGCTGTGGGTGGTGCGCGTGCCGCTGGCTCGGTTCATGGAGCCCTACCTAGGGGCCGACGCGATCTGGATCGCCTTCCCGCTCGGCAGCCTGACCACCCTGGTGCTGGCCGGCGGCTACTATCGCTGGGGCGGCTGGCGAAAGTCCCGCATGCTCGACATGACGCCCAGCGCCGATGCGCCGGATACGGGGCTCGGTCAGCCGATGATGGACGAGAGCGAGGCGATCACCGACGAGGAGCAGCGCGAGATCAACCGCCAGCCGTCTCCATCAGCGCCGAATAGACCAAAGTCCGAAGCTCCCGCCGAATAGGGTAGGTCGAGCTGGGCATCAGCTGGGTCATGAACACTGCCGTGACCTTCTCAACGGGATCGACCCAGAAGGCCGTCGAGGCCGCGCCGCCCCAGTAGAACTCACCCTTCGAGCAGGGGACCAGGGTCTTGGGCGGATCGAACACCACCGCGAAGCCCAGGCCGAAGCCGACGCCGGCGTTGGTGCTTTCCGAGAACAGCGACCGCGACAGCTCGGTCAGGTCCTTGTCGCCGGGCAGGTGGTTGGTGGCCATCAGGCGCACGGTCTTGGGCGCCAGGATCCGCGCCCCGTCGAGCTCGCCGCCGTTCACCAGCATGTTGGCGAAGCGCATGTAGTCGGCCGCCGTGGAGACCAGGCCGCCGCCGCCGGATTCTAGCTTCGGGGCCGAGAGATAGGGGCTGGTCGTGGGATCGTCGTTCAGCGTCAGGGTGCCTGTGGCCTTGGCCTGCAGGTTCATCGCCCCATCGGGCGAGGCGCTGTAGCAGGCGGCGAAGCGGCCGCGCTGGTCCTCGCGCACGAAGAAGCCGGTGTCGACCATCTTCAGCGGGCCGAAGATGCGCTCGGCCAGCACCTGGCTCAGCGGCTTGCCGGCCACCTTCTGCACCAGGTAGCCGACCACGTCGGTGGAGACGGAGTAGTTCCAGGCCTCGCCGGGGGAGAACTCAAGCGGCAGCTTGGCGAGTTGGGCGATGAAGCCCTCCAGGTCGTACTCGCCATGCGCTTCGGCGACCTTCAGCTTGCGATAGGCGGCGTCGACATTGGTGCGGCTCTGGAAGCCATAGGTCAGGCCCGACGTGTGGCGCAGCAGGTCGACCACCTGCATCGGCCGCGCGCAGGGGGTCGTGGCGTAGGGACCCACGCCCGCCGAATAGACGCTGAGGTTCGCCCAGGATGGAATGTGCTTGGCGACCGGATCGTCCAGCGCGATCAGCCCCTCCTCGACCAGGGTCATCAGGGCGACGCAGGCGATCGGCTTGGTCATGGAATAGATGCGGAAAACGGTGTCGGCGGTGAGCTTCGTCCCGCGCTCCACGTCGCGGTTGCCGAGCACGGTCTCGTGGACGGTCTCGCCGTTGCGGGCGAGCAGGAACTGGACGCCCGGCAGCTTGCCGGGGCCCACGTACTTGGTCTCCAGGAAGCGGTCGATGCGCGCCAGGCGTTCGGCGGAAAAGCCCGAGGCCTTGATCCGGCTGATCTGGTTCATGCGCGTCTCCGTGGGGTCAGGCGGCCATTTGCTCTTGCCTTCCGCCCGGTCGCAAGCGTGACGATGGCGCCAGAACGATGGTGAGGGAGATCAGCAGATGCAGACCGTCAGCACCGAGACCCGTGGGCGCACCCTCATCGTCACCATCGAGCGGCCGGGCGCGCGCAACGCCGTGGACGGGCCGACCGCGCGGCTCCTCTACGACGCCTTCAAGGCCTTCGACGCGGATGAGGCGCTCGACGTGGCCATCCTGCAGGGCCGGGGCGGGGCGTTCTGCGCGGGCGCCGACCTGAAGGGCGTCGCCGAGGGCCGGGGCAATCCTGTGTTGCGCGACGGCGACCTGGGCCCCATGGGCGTGACGCGTTTGGCGCTCGGCAAGCCGGTGATCGCCGCGATCGAGGGCCACGCGGTGGCGGGCGGGCTGGAGGTGGCCTGCTGGTGCGACCTGCGGGTCGCCGCCGAGACCGCGGTGTTCGGGGTGTTCTGCCGCCGCTTCGGGGTGCCGCTGATCGACCTCGGCACCATCCGCCTGCCCCGGCTGATCGGGGCGTCGCGGGCCATGGACCTGATCCTCACCGGTCGCCCGGTGAGCGCGAAGGAAGCTTTCGACATCGGCCTCGCCAATCGCCTGGCGCCGGAGGGCGGGGCGCTGGACGCGGCCCTCGAGCTGGCCGCCCAGCTTTCCGCCTTCCCGCAGCTTTGCATGAGGAACGACCGGCTCTCGGCGCTCAGCCAATGGTCGATGGACTGGGACCAGGCCACGGCCGCCGAGATCGCCTTCGGGATGGAGACCCTGCGCTCCGGCCAGAGCCAGGAGGGCGCGGCCCGCTTCGCCGCCGGCGAGGGCCGCGGCGGCAAGTTCTGAGAGGAAGGTTGCGTCAGCCGCACCGTCGTTTGAGAATGCGCCAAGGCGGAATTCATACCGACCATTCGAAGCGCTGCGCGCGTCAGGGAGACGGCCATGGCCTGGGATTTCGAGACCGATCCTGAGTTCCAGAAGAAGCTCGACTGGATCGAGGACTTCATGCGCGAAGAGGTCGAGCCGCTCTCGCACCTGGGCATGGCAGTCTACGGTCCGCTGGGTCGGGCGAAGTTCATCAAGCCGCTGCAGGAGAAGGTGAAGGCGCAGAAGCTGTGGGCCTGCCACCTGGGGCCAGAGCTAGGCGGGCAGGGCTATGGCCAGGTGAAGCTCGGCCTGATGAACGAGAAGCTGGGCCGCAACGGCATGGCGCCGACGGTGTTCGGCTGCCAGGCGCCGGACTCAGGCAACGCCGAGATCATCGCCCACTACGGCACCGACGCGCAGAAGGAAAAATACCTCTGGCCCCTGCTGAACGGCGAGATCCGCTCGGCCTTTTCCATGAGCGAGCCCACCGGCGGCTCCGATCCGCTGACCTTCAAGACCCGCGCGGTGCTCGACGGCGACGAATGGGTGATCAACGGCGAGAAGTGGTTCTCCACCAACGCGCGCTATTCCAAGGTCCTGGTGCTCTACGCGGTTACCGACCCGGACGCCAAGGACCCCTATCGGCGCACTTCGATCTTCCTGGTGCCCACCGACACGCCCGGGGTGGAGATCATCCGCAACGTGGCCGTGGGCGGCGGCGGGGAGATCGGCGGCGGCAACGAGGGCTACGTCCGCTACACCAACGTGCGCCTGCCCTATGACGCCCTGCTGGGCGAGCGCGGCGCGGCCTTCGTGATCGCCCAGGTGCGCCTGGGCGGCGGGCGCGTGCACCACGCCATGCGCACCGTGGGCGCCTGCAAGAACGCGCTGGAGCTGATGTGCAAGCGCGCGGTCAGCCGCAACACCCGCGACGGCAAGCTCGCCGACCTGCAGATGGTCCAGGCCGACATCGCCGACAGCTGGATCGCGCTGGAGAGCTTCCGCCTGATGGTGCTGCGCACCGCCTGGCTGATCGACAAGCACCAAGACTACCAGATGGTCCGCAAGGACATCGCCGCCATCAAGGTGATGATGCCCAAGGTCTACAACGACATCGCCACCAAGGCCGCCCACCTGCACGGCGCGCTGGGCGTCTCCAACGAGATGCCGTTCATGCACATGGTGACGTCATCGCTGGTGATGGGGATCGCCGACGGGCCGACCGAGGTGCACAAAGTGACGCTGGCCAAGCAGGTGCTGAAGGACTTCACCCCCGACAACGACCTGTTCCCGGCCTACCACATCCCCAAGCTGCGCGAGGCGGCCCACGAGAAGTACGCCAAGGAACTGGGGGAGCTGAAGGACGCCTACGCCAGTCGCAAGGACAAGGCGTCGGCCTAGGCGCCGGGCCCGGCCTGGTCTCTGAAGGAGGGCGCGGGATTGATGCCGGAGACGGCGTCGTCGCCGACGACGACGATGCGCGGGCGGCTCTTGACGGGCCCGGCCATCAGTTCGTCGATCAGGGCGCGAGGGTCTTCCTCGTCGTTATGGCGGGGCGGCGCGGGCCAGGTCAGGCCGAGCGCCATCATCATCTTGCGCATGCTGGACTTGAGGCTCGATGTCTTGTTAGCCGGCAACGATCCGCCTGCAGGCCGTTGAAGTTGTGGGCTATCAAGGCCGAAAGGGGATTTATGGTTCCCTTCGCTGCCGCTGCGGAAATGTTCTATGGCCCGGTCCTGTCGCCGGCCCTAGCTAGAGGTGTCTTCAAGGTGAGTGAGACCGCCAAGTCCTGGCCCGTCATGTCGATCGCCGAGGCCCATGCCCGGCTGACCGCTCCCGGTGAGCGGTTCGAGATCGAGGAAATCCCGATCCGCGGGATCCTGACCAAGGTCTGGAAGAACGCCCCGCCGACCCTGCGCGATGTGTTCCTCAATGGCCGCGCCTTCGCCGACCGCGAGTTCCTGGTGCTCGATGACGACCGGGCGACCTACGAGGCGTTTTCGCGGGCCACGATCGCGCTCGCCCGCCAGCTGCAGGCCGACGGGGTCCGCAAAGGCGACCGGGTGGCGGTGGTGATGCGCAACCTGCCGGAATGGCCGGTGGCCTTCTTCGCCGGCGTCCTCGCGGGCGCCATCGTGACCCCGCTGAACGCCTGGTGGACCGGCGCGGAGCTGGAGTACGGCCTGGCGGATTCCGGATCCAAGGTGCTGATCGTCGATGACGAGCGGCTGGAGCGTCTGGCCGATCACCTGCCGAACCTGCCCGACCTGAGGGTGATCTACGCCGCGCGCCTGAGCGCCGATCACGCTGATCCCCGCGTGCGCCGGCTCGAGGACACGATCGGCGCCGTGAACAGTTGGGGCGACCTGCCCGACCAGCCTTTGCCCGACGTGGAGCTCGGGCCGGAGGACGACGCGACGATCCTCTACACCTCCGGCACCACCGGCCGGCCGAAGGGCGCGCTGGGCACGCACCGCAACATGACCTCGAACATCGGGGCGGGCGGCATCTCGGCCGCGCGTAACTTCCTGCGCGCCGGCGAGCCGCTGCCGGAGAGCGATCCGCACAAGATCCCGCAGCGGGTGACCCTGTTGGTGGTGCCGTTCTTCCACGCCACCGGGCTGTCAGCGACGCTCGGCCCGACGATGAACGGCGGCGGCAAGATCGTGCTGATGCGACGCTGGGACGCCGAGCCGGCCATGCGGCTGATCGAGCGGGAGAAGGTCTCCTCCACCGGCGGGGTGCCGACCATTGCCTGGCAGCTCATCGAGCATCCGGCGCGGACTCAGTACGACCTGTCGTCCCTGGTGGCGGTGACCTATGGCGGCGCGCCGTCGGCGCCGGAACTGGTGCGCAAGATCGCCGAGACCTTCCCGGGCTCCGCGCCCGGCAACGGCTGGGGCATGACTGAGACCACGGCCACCTTCACCTCGCATCTGGGCAAGGACTACGAGAACCGCCCCGACAGCGCCGGCCCCGCCGCGCCGGTGGGCGAGATGCACGTGCGCGATCCGGCGGACGGCAAGACCATCCTGCCGGCCGGTGCGGTGGGCGAGCTCTGGTGCAAGGGCCCGCAGGTGGTGAAGCTCTACTGGAACAAGCCCGAGGCCACGGCCGAGACCTTCCAGGACGGCTGGTTGCGCACCGGCGACCTGGCGCGGATCGACGAGGAAGGCTTCCTGTTCATCATCGACCGGGCCAAGGACATGCTGATCCGCGGCGGCGAGAACATCTACTGCGTGGAGGTCGAGAACGTCCTCTATGAGCACCCGGCTGTGATGGACGCGGCCCTGGTAGGCATCCCGCACAAGACGCTGGGCGAGGAGCCGGGCGCCGTGGTTCACCTGAAGCCCGGCGCCAGCGCGACCGAGGATGAGCTGCGCGCCTTTGTCCGCGAGCGGCTGGCGGGCTTCAAGGTCCCGGTGAAAGTGGCCTTCTGGCCGGAGACCCTGCCGCGCAACGCCAACGGCAAGATCCTCAAGACCGAGCTCAAGAAGGTGTTCGCCAGGGAAGCCGAAAGCGCATGAGCCAGGGCCCCTACATCGTGGGCGTGGGCGGCACGCCCCGGGCCGGATCGACCACCGAGCGTGCGCTGAGTCTTGCGCTGCGTTCGGCCGAGGGGGCCGGGGCGCGGACCAAGCTGTTCGGCGGGGAATTCCTGGAGCGGCTGCCGCACTTCAATCCCGGCCCCGCCGGCCCCAGCCCCGAGCAGGCCGAGCTGGCCGAGGCGATCCGCGCCGCCGACGGGATCATCCTGGCGACGCCGGGCTACCACGGCTCGCTGTCGGGGGTGGTGAAGAACGCGCTCGACACCCTGGAGCTGACGCGATCGGACGAGCGGCCCTATTTCCACGGCAAGCCGGTGGGGATCATCATCACCGCCGACGGCGCCCAGGCGGGCGGCACCACCTTGATGGCGGTGCGCTCGATCATACATGCCATGCGGGGCTGGCCGACGCCGTTCGGCGCCGCGTTGAACGCCCGCGACCTGTTTGACGAGGCCGGCGAGATGCGCGAGCCGAAGGACGCCTGGCAGGTCTCGACGGTGGCCGAGCAGGTCATGGAATTCGCGAAGATGAGGGCCGGCCAATGAAGCGTCCGTACTTGGTGGGGTCGCCCGGCGGGCCGCCCGGAGACCAGTCAATGGGCGACGAGGCCTTCACCTCGGCGATCTCGCCGATCGAGGACATCATCGAGGACGCCCGCAACGGGCGGCCCTACATCCTGGTGGACGCCGAGGACCGGGAGAACGAGGGCGACGTCATCATCCCCGCCCAGTTCGCCACGCCCGAGCAGATCAACTTCATGGCCAAGCACGCGCGGGGCCTGATCTGCCTGTCGATCACCGCCGAGCGGGCGCGGATGCTGCGCCTGCCGCCCATGGCCAGCGACAACCAGTCGGGTCACGGCACCGCCTTCACCGTCTCCATCGAGGCCCGCGAGGGCGTCACCACCGGCATCTCGGCCCATGATCGGGCCCACACCATCGCGGTCGCCGTCGACCCGACCAAGGGCCCCGACGACATCGTCTCGCCCGGCCACGTGTTCCCGCTGGTCGCCAAGGACGGCGGGGTGCTGGTCCGCGCCGGCCACACCGAGGCGGCCGTCGACATCAGCCGCATGGCGGGCCTCAATCCGGCGGGCGTGATCTGCGAGGTGATGAAGGACGACGGGTCCATGGCCCGTCTGCCGGACCTGGTGGCCTTCGCCCAGCTGCATGGCCTGAAGATCGGGGCCATCGCCGACCTGATCGCCTATCGCCGCCGCACCGAGCGCCAGGTCGAGCGGGTGCTGGAGACGCCGTTCAACTCCACCTACGGCGGCCGCTTCCGGATGGTGATCTACCGCAACTCCATCGACCAGACCGAGCATGTGGTCCTGACCAAGGGCAAGATCGACGCCGACAAGCCGACGTTGGTGCGCATGCACCGCGTGGACATGGCCACCGACATGCTGGGCGCGATCGAGGCCAGGCGGGAATATGTGCCCCGTGCGCTCAAGCAGCTCGCCGACTATGACGGCGCGGCGGTGGCGGTGTTCATCCGCGATTCCAACCCGCACTGGCTCTCCGAACGCTATGGCCAGGGCCAGGCCAACCACTCGGAAAACATCCTGCGCGACTACGGCATCGGCGCGCAGATTCTCACCGACCTGGGCGTGCGCGACATGTTGTTGCTGACCTCGTCGCAGACGGTGCTGCCGGGATCGGCCGGCTATGGGCTGAAGATTGTCGGCCGGGTTCCGCTGGAATAGGCGGCGGACCGACCGTCCGGCGTCCGAGTCAGGGACAGGCCCGTATACAATCCACGATGACCAGGCCTAAGCTGGACGCCTCCAGGTGGGCGCATCGGTCGCAACTCCCTGAGATTGCGATAGATTCACTCTATCCGTAAGGGATTGAACAGGGATGGGTCTGCTAGAGAGGCCGCGATGCCGACCGACCCGTCCTACGCCCCAGGCCTAGCCGACAACGCCGTTGACGGCGGGACGCTTGCGTCGCTGAACGCCGACGCGCGCGCGGGCGTCGGCGACAACGGCAAGCCGAGCATGACCATCGACCAGGCGGCCAGCAACCTGGTGGGCGGCTCGCCGGGCTGGTCGTCGGCGTTGGGCGTCGGGTTCACCGTGAGCTACGCCTATCGCGCCGACGCGCCGTTCAACATGCCCGACGATTCCGGCGGCTTCGAACGCTTCAGCTCCGCCCAGATCAACCAGGCGGAACTGGCCCTCAAGGCCTGGTCGGACGTGGCCAATATCACCTTCGTGCGGGTGGGTTTCGGGACGTCGGGCGAGAGCGCCTACTCCGACAACGCCACCATCCTGTTCGGCGACTACACCACCGGCGTGGCCGGCGCGGCGGCCTTCGGCGAGTTCCCCGGCAGCACCGCCTTCAGCTCGGCGGCCGGCGACGTCTGGATCAACTCGACCTTCGGCTACAACGTCAGCCCGACGATCGGGAACTACGGCGGCCAGGTCCTGGTGCACGAGCTCGGCCACGCGATCGGCCTGGATCACCCGAGCGACTACAACGCCAGCGCCGACGTCACCCTCACCTACGCCACGGACGCCTCCTATTACGAGGACAGCCGGCAATACACGGTGATGAGCTACTTCAGCGAGACCAACACCGGCGGCGATTTCGGCGGGCGATATTCCGCCGCCCCGCTTCTGGACGACATCGCCGCGGCCCAGCTCGAGTACGGCGCCAACATGACCACCCGCACCGGCGACACGGTCTATGGCTTCAACTCCAACGCCGACGCCCCCTGGTATGTGCTCGGGTCCAGCAGCGCCAAGGCGATCTTCGCGGTCTGGGACGCGGGCGGCAACGACACCCTGGACTTCTCCGGCTACGGCCAGAGCCAGCTCATCGATCTGCGTTCCGGCTTCTTTTCCAATGTGGGCGGCCTGACCGGCAATGTGACGATCGCCCAGCATGCCGACATCGAAAACGCGGTCGGCGGCTCCGGCTCGGACCAGATCAACGGCAACAGCCTTGCCAATTCGATCCAGGGCAACGGCGGCAACGACACGATCATGGCCGGCTCCGGCAATGACACGGTGGCCGACACGGCCGGCCAGAACTACCTCCGCGGCGAGGATGGGGACGACAGCATCTCCGGCGGGACCGGCTTCGACGACGCCAATGGCAACATGGGCAACGACACGATCCACGGCGGGGCCGGCGACGACTATTCGGTGGGCGGCAAGGACAATGACGTGCTGTTCGGCGACGCCGGCGTCGACATCGTCTGGGGCAACCTGGGCAACGACACCATCGACGGCGGCGACGGAAACGACCAGGTGCGCGGCGGCCAGGGCGACGACGTGGTCAACGGCGGCGCGGGCAACGACTTCGTGTCCGGCGACCGGGGCAATGACACCATCACCGGCGGGGCCGGGGCGGACCTCTTCCACGGGTCCCAGGACGCGGGGATCGACCGCGTCCTCGACTTCAGCCTGGCCGAGGGCGACCGGGTGCTGCTCGATCCCGGCACCACCTACACGCTGAGCCAGCAAGGCGCCGACACGGTGCTCGACATGGGCGGCGGCAACCAGATGATCCTGGTCGGCGTCCCGATGAGCAGCCTGACTTCCAGTTCGATTTTCTTCGGCTGATCAACTGTTTAGAGGGTGCGCAACCCTCTGCGACCACAATCCGGTTTAATCATTTGCGGAAGGGGCCTATAGGTTTCCCCACCACCCAGCCCGGCCGAAAGGCCGGGCGCCTTTATTTTGAAGCATGGCCGGCCGAAAAGCCGGGCGCCTTCATTTCCGACGCACGGAAAACGAGACATGACCACTGACATCCTGATGCCCAAGGCCACCGCCGTGTGGCTCGTGGACAATACCTCGCTCACCTTCGAACAGATCGCCGACTTCTGCGGTCTGCACCCTCTGGAAGTGAAGGGCATCGCCGACGGCGAGGTGGCGCGCGACATCCGCGGCGCCGACCCGATCGCCAACGGCCAGCTCAACCGCGACGAGCTCGACGCGGCCGAGAAGAACGCCAAGCACCGGATGGTGGCCCAGAAGAGCCGTCACGCCGAGTACCTGAAGCCGCAGAAGAAGGCGCCGAAATACACGCCCGTCTCGCGCCGCCAGGACCGGCCGGACGCCATCGCGTGGTTCCTGCGCAACCACCCGGAAGTGGCCGACAGCCAGCTCGCCAAGCTCCTGGGCACCACCAAGGCGACCATTGACCAGGTGCGCAACCGCACCCACTGGAACTCGGCCAACATCAAGCCGGTCGACCCGGTGACGCTGGGCCTGTCGACCCAGATGGAGCTGGACGCCATCGTCAAGAAGGCCGCCGAGAAGAAAGCCCGCGACGACAAGCGCAAGGGCATCGTCGAGCCGGAAGGCCCGACCCTGATGCCGGCCTCGGAGACCGGCGTCCTTGACGCGGAGGCGCCCGTCGCGGCCCACGACGAACACGAGGACGAGGACGAGCACGAACACGAGCCCGAGTTCGAAGACGAACACGCCGACGACTAGGGCCGACGATTAGCGAATGTGCCTGAAAGGCGCATAGCAAAGCGGGTGGGAGGACTCTTCGAGAAGGGCTCTCCCACCCTCGCCGGCTGGCCGCCGGCTTCAGCTCTCCCCGTCAGGGGAGGGATATCGTCGAGTTGAAGCTAGTGCAGCTGTCCGCGCAGGGCTTCCAACTCTTCCTTCAGCTTGAGCTTTTGTCGCTTGAGTTCCTTCAACCTGATGTCGTCGGCGGCGGGCCTGCGCAGTTCGTCCTGAATGGCTTCTTCGAGGGACTGGTGGCGGGATCCGAGTTCACGAATCCGGGCTTCCAACGCCATGACGGATGGCCTCCTTGCTGTTGGACGCCCTCAGTGAACACCCGCTATGCCTCGCTGTCAGATCACATATGTTTGCTGACGGCTGAGGTGAGACCGCAAGCCGGGTTCGCGCGTTGGGAGACCCCTCTGCATGCCGAAGTCTGAGCGTCCGCTCTCTGCCAAACCCGGACTGATCGTCGGCATCTCCGGCGCCTCGGGGGTCGTCTATGGCCTGCGCGCGCTGGACGCCTGCCGCGAACTGGGGGTCGAGAGCCACCTGGTGATGAGCCGGGCCGCGGCCCAGACGCTGGCCACCGAGACCGACCTCAGCGTCGCCGACGTCAACGCCCGCGCCGATGTGGTGCACAAGGTCGCCGACATCGGGGCCTCCATCGCGTCGGGCTCGTTCCGCACCCTGGGCATGATCGTGGCGCCCTGCTCGGTGCGCACCATGAGCGAGATCGCCAGCGGGGTGACCTCGTCGCTGCTGACCCGCGCCGCGGACGTCACCCTGAAGGAGCGCCGGCCCCTGGTGCTGATGGTCCGCGAGACGCCGCTGCACCTGGGCCACCTGCGCACCCTGGTGAAGCTGGCCGAGATGGGCGCGGTGATCGCCCCGCCGCTGCCGGCCTTCTACGCGAAGCCGGCGAGCCTGGAGGCGATGGTCGATCAGTCGGTGGGTCGCGCGCTCGACCTGTTCGGCCTGTCATGGACCCCGGTTAAGCGCTGGGGTCTGGATGTGGGGCCTGCCGCCCCGCTGCACACGGAGATCTGAGCGCCATGTCGCTCTGGGACTGGACGCTGGCCGCCTATGGACAACAGGGCGTGCCCGAGGCCTGCCTTCGGCTACAGGACGACCATGGGCAGAACACCTCCCTGCTGCTCTGGGCGGTGTGGGCCGAGGCGTCGGACCCCGCGCTCCTGGCCCAGGCTGTGGACGTGACCCGCCGCTGGGACGCGCTGGCGCTGACGCCGGTGCGCGCGGTGCGCCGGGCGCTGAAGCCGGCGTTCGCGGGCGTCGCCGACAAGGCTCGCGAGGGGCTGCGCGAAGATGTGAAGGCGGTGGAGCTGCATGCCGAGCGGGTGCTGATGGAGACACTGGAGGAGATGGCTCCGCACAAGGGCGGAACCCCGGCGCTGCAGGCGCTGGAGGCGGTGGCCAAGGCCTGGGGGACGCCGGTTCCGGTAGAAGCCCTGGCTGCGCTCGCCGTCGCCCTGGGGTAGGATCGCCGGGCCCATGAACGACGACATCGATACTTCAGAAGCGGTGCTGCAGGCCCGGCTGGCCGAGCTGCGGCAGGATCATGCCGACCTGGACGCCGCGGTGCAGGCGATCTCGCTGTCGCCGCTACCGGACATGCTGCTGATCGCGCGGCTTAAGCGGAAGAAGCTGGCGATGAAGGATGAGATCGTCCGGATCGAGGACCAGCTGACGCCGGACATCATCGCCTAGCGCCTAGGCCGACTTCCGCTCGCGCTTCTTGGCGTACATGGCGGCGTCGGCCTCGGCGATCAGGGCTTCCGGCTCGGCGTCCTGGGTGATCTCGCGCACCCCGAACGAGACGTGCAGCGGGGCGGACCAGTCCCCGAAGTGGAGGGGCTCGGCCTCGATGGCGCGGGCGAGGGCGGTGGCCTTGGCCTCGGCCACGGCCTGGTCGGCCTGGACCAGGATCACCGCGAACTCATCGCCGCCCATGCGGCCGACGATGTCGCTGTCACGGACGCTGGCCAGCAGCCGCTCGGCGACAGCCTTGAGCGCCGCGTCGCCGGCGGCATGGCCGAAGCGGTCGTTGACGCCCTTCAGATCGTCCAGGTCGAAGTAGACCAGGCTGGCGGCGGTCCCGTAGCGCTGGGCGAAGGTGCGGATGCGGCCCAGTTCGCGCACCAGGGCGCGGCGGTTGAGCAGCGGGGTGAGCGCATCGCGGTCGGCGACGTCCTCGGCCTCGGCCAGCCGGCTCTTCAGGCGGGCGACCTCGCTGCGCAGATCCTCGATCTCGGTCAGCAGGGTCTGGATGGCTTCCTTCACCGCAGGGGTCATTTCCGGCTCAGTGACGCCCAGGAAGGTGGTGGTGTCCAGGGCGGCCGCGCCGCGCACCTGGGCGCCGGCCTGGGCCAGCGCGCGCTTTCTCATGGCCGAGAAGGGCTCGTTTCGCGCGCCTGTTACCTTCATGGGTCTAAATCCCAAAGCTGGTCCAAGCTGGACCGTAGAATCAGTGACGCGACAAGACTTTGTCGAATCTAGCCATCCTTGGTTGCCCCTGCAAAGTCGGCGCCTATACTCCGCCGCCTTCGGCATGGGGGTAGGTCCGGACATGAGCGCCAAGTCAGCGCCCGTCGCTATTATCATGGGCAGCCGCTCGGACTGGCCGGTGCTTCGTCATGCCGCGGAGATGCTCGACGCCCTGGGCGTCGCCTACGAGGCCAAGGTGGTGTCGGCCCACCGCACGCCCAAGCGGATGTACGATTTCGCCACGGGGGCCAAGGCGGCCGGCTTCAAGGTGATCATCGCCGCGGCCGGGGGCGCCGCCCACCTGCCGGGCATGACCGCCTCGCTCACCGACCTGCCGGTGCTGGGCGTGCCGATCGAAAGCAAGGCGCTGAAGGGCATGGATAGCCTGCTCTCCATCGTTCAGATGCCGGCCGGCGTGCCGGTGGGAACCCTGGCGATCGGCGAGGCCGGGGCGAAGAACGCCGGCCTGCTGGCGGCCAAGATCCTGGCGTTGATGGATGACGCCGTCGCCGCCCGGGTCGCCCTGTTCGGGGCCCAGCAGACCGAGAGCATTCCCGAGAGCGTCGAGGACGCGTAAAGCGGCGGCATGGCCTCTCTCGAACCCGGCGCAGCCATCGGCATCATCGGCGGAGGACAGCTGGGCCGCATGCTGGCGGAAGCCGCCTCGCGCCTCGGCTTCGATATCGTGGTGCTGGAGCCGGAGGCGGACTGCCCCGCCGGCCGCCTGGCGACCCACACCATCGTGGCGGCCTATGACGATGAGCTGGCGCTGCGCACGCTGGCGGCGACCTCCAGCGTGGTCACCTACGAGTTCGAGAACGTGCCGGCGGGGGCGGTGGCCGGACTGACGGCGCAGGGCGTCGATGTGTTTCCCGGCGCCGGCGCCCTGGCGGTCGCCCAGGACCGGGTCGAGGAGAAGAGCTTCCTGAACGCCCAGGGCGTGGCCACCGTGGCCTTCGCACCGGCCGCGACCGCGGACGAGGCCGCCGCCGCCGTGGCCCAGGTCGGCGCGCCGGCGCTGATGAAGACCCGCCGCGAGGGTTATGACGGCAAGGGCCAGCGCTGGGTGGAGCACGTGGCCGACGCCGGCGCGGCGTTCGAGGCGTTGGGCGGGGTTCCGGTGATCCTCGAGGCGGCCTGCGACTTCGTGCGCGAGCTGTCGATCATCGCGGTGCGCGGGCGCGACGGCGCGACCGCGGTCTATCCGCTGGGCGAGAACCACCACGAGGGCGGCATCCTGCGCCGTACGATCGCGCCGGCCCGGGCCACCCAGGCGCTCGCCGACCAGGCCGAGCGCATCGCGGCCAAGGTGCTGGCCGGGCTCGATTATGTGGGTGTGATCGGCATCGAGCTCTTCGAGATGGCCGATGGCCGGCTGCTGGTGAACGAGTTCGCGCCGCGGGTGCACAACACCGGCCACTGGACCCAGGACGGCTGCGAGTGCGACCAGTTCGAGCAGCACATCCGCGCCGTCGCCGGCTGGCCGCTCGGTCCAACGCGCGCCATCGCCCAGGTGGAGATGCTCAATCTGCTGGGCGAGGAGGCCGACGCCTGGCCCCGCTACGCCGCCGAGCCGGAGACCCGCATTCACCTCTACGGCAAGCGCGAGGCCAAGCCCGGCCGCAAGATGGGCCACATCAACCGGGTTCGACCGCTTTAGGCGCCGAAGCGCTTCCGGCCCAGGGATTCGGCGAGCGCCGTGACGAAGGCGGTGGGGCGAAGCTTCGTCGTCGCCTTCCACTTCTCGAAGCTCATGACGTTGGCGATGCGGCGGTCGGTGAAGGCGAGCGCGGCGTCGCGGCCGCTCGACAGGCGGATGGCGAGCGCGCCGGTCAGGATGCCGGCCAGCAGGACGCGCTTGGAATAGTGGTTCTCGTCGGTGGCGGTGTCGCCGGCCCAGCGCCACAGGACGTCGGCGCTCGCCCAGGCCAGGCGCGCGGCCAGCGGCAGGTTGGGCGGCAGGGCCATGAAGCCGGTCAGCCGCCGTTCGGCCGCCTCGTGGGCGCAGGCGGCGTCCAGACGGGCCTCGACGGCGCGCGCGATGCGCTCGCGGACCTTCAGGGTCTTCGGATCGACCGCTTCCAGGGCTTTCAGGGCCTGCGCGTCATGGCGGCGGCAGAGCAGGGCGGCGAGGTCGGCCGGGCCCTGGGGCAGCAGAAGCTCGGTTTCGCCCGGAGACAGCCCACAGGCAGCGCCCGCGGCGGTCGCCATCGCAGAGGTCCAGCCGTGGTCCGGGGCCAGCTTGAGCGCGGCGTCCAGCACCCTTTGTTCGGTGTCGGCGGCCCAGTCGGGAGCGGGGGCGGCCTTGGGGGCGGGCTTTGCAGCGGTCATTTGGCTATCCTAGACCTTGGAATTAGCGCGCGCACGCCGTGGACATTGGCGGCGCCTTCTGATATTTCGCCGCGCTCGCACCTGAGGGCCTTCAAGTCCGCAGGCGCTCAAGTTTTGTCAGAATTGTCTTTTGTTCGCTCGCCGCCGCCCCTGCAGTAGGGACTAAGGGGGCCGGGCGGAGCGGCCAATAGGAGAGATACCCCTGGTTCAGATTTTCGTCCGCGATAACAACGTCGACCAGGCCCTCAAGGCGCTGAAGAAGAAGATGCAGCGCGAGGGCTCGTTCCGCGAAATGAAGCGGCACGTGCACTACGAAAAGCCTTCGGAAAAGCGCGCCCGCCAGAAGGCGGAAGCCGTGCGTCGCGCCCGCAAGCTGGCCCGCAAGCGCGCCCAGCGCGAAGGCCTGATCGCCGCGCCGAAGAAGCCCGCCCCTACGCGGTAGGCGCGGTAGCGCTTAATTCAGTAAATTCATGCCTATCTAAGGGCCGCGTCTTCCGGACGCGGCCTTTCGTATTTGAGGTCTGGGCGCGGTCTTCCGTCGCGCCCGGGCCGGGTAACTGGTGAAACGGCGTACAGCGCCCTATCTTCTAGGGCGTCCTGGTCTTCAAATTTGGGGTTCTTCCACCCCTCTCAAGGCGGTCCTAACCGATGAACCTGCGCAGCTTCGCCATCTTCGGCGTCATCGTCGTCGTTCTGATTGGCCTCTATTCGATGGTCACTGGCGGCGGCAAATCGGCCAGCGCCGCCGACATCACCTACTCGCAGCTCCTGAGCAAGGTGAACGCCGGCCAGGTGAAGACCGCCGAGATCAATGGCGCGGCTGTCACGATCAGCGACCAGGCCAACCATAGCTTCAAGGCCATGACGCCGAACAACCAGGACGACCTGGTGAAGCGGCTGGAGGCGCAAGGCGCCAACATCACCGTCAAGGCCGCGGGCGGCCTGACCGTCATGGGCGTGCTGCTTCAGGCGCTGCCTGTGCTGCTGCTGGTGGGCGTGTGGATCTTCTTCATGCGCCAGATGCAGGGCGGGGCGCGCGGCGCCATGGGCTTCGGCAAGTCCAAGGCCAAGCTGCTCACCGAGAACAAGAACCGCGTCACCTTCGACGACGTGGCCGGCGTCGACGAGGCCAAGGACGAGCTCAGCGAGATCGTCGACTTCCTGAAGGACCCGCAGAAGTTCCAGCGCCTGGGCGGCAAGATCCCCAAGGGCGCGCTGCTGATCGGCCCTCCCGGCACCGGCAAGACCCTGATCGCGCGGGCGGTGGCGGGTGAGGCCGGCGTGCCGTTCTTCACCATCTCCGGCTCGGACTTCGTGGAAATGTTCGTCGGCGTCGGCGCGAGCCGCGTGCGCGACATGTTCGAGCAGGCCAAGAAGAACGCGCCCTGCATCATCTTCATCGACGAAATCGACGCGGTCGGCCGCCATCGCGGCGCGGGCCTCGGCGGCGGCAACGACGAGCGCGAGCAGACGTTGAACCAGCTGCTGGTGGAGATGGACGGCTTCGAGTCCAACGAAGGCATCATCCTGATCGCGGCCACCAACCGCCCCGACGTGCTGGACCCGGCGCTGCTGCGCCCGGGCCGCTTCGACCGCCAGGTGGTGGTGCCGAACCCCGACGTGAACGGCCGCGAGCGCATCCTGCGCGTGCACATGAAGAACGTGCCGCTGGCCGCCGACGTCGAGACCAAGATCATCGCCCGCGGCACGCCCGGCTTCTCGGGCGCGGACCTGGCCAACCTGGTCAACGAGGCCGCCCTGCTGGCCGCGCGCAAGGCGCGCCGCATGGTCACCATGCACGATTTCGAAGAGGCCAAGGACAAGGTCATGATGGGCGCCGAGCGGCGTTCCATGGTGATGAGCGACGAAGAAAAGCGCCTGACCGCCTATCACGAGGGCGGCCACGCACTGGTGGCGCTGACGGTCCCGTCGACCGACCCGGTGCACAAGGCGACGATCATCCCGCGCGGCCGCGCGCTGGGCATGGTCATGCAGCTGCCGGAAGGCGACCGCCTGTCGATGAACTTCGAGCAGATGACCTCGCGCCTGGCGATCCTGATGGGGGGCCGCGTCGCCGAGGAGCTGATCAACGGCAAGGACAAGGTGACGTCCGGCGCCTCCAGCGACATCCAGGCGGCCACGGGCCTGGCCCGCAACATGGTCACGCGCTGGGGCTATTCCGACAAGCTGGGCCTGGTCTCCTACGGCGACAACCAGGAAGAGGTGTTCCTCGGCCACTCGGTGTCGCGCACCCAGAACGTCTCGGAAGAGACCGCCAACATCATCGACGCCGAAGTGAAGCGCCTGGTGCAGAACGGCTACGACACGGCCAAGAAGATCCTGACCGAGAAGAAGAAGGATCTGCACACCCTGGCCAAGGCGCTGATCGAGTACGAGACCCTGAGCGGCGACGAGATCATCAACGCGCTGAAGGGCGTCGCCCCCAAACGCGAGGATGCGGAGGCCAAGCGGCCCATCGGCCCGTCGGTGGCGGTGCCGATCTCGCCGCGGCCCGACCCCGAGCCGGCCTGAGGCTGACGCAGTTTGAATTGAAGAGGGCGGCTCCGGCATCGGGGCCGCCCTTTTTCATGTATCAGGCGCAGCGATGACCCAGCGCGCCGCCCAGCAGCCCGTCCGTGTGATGGGCGTGATCAATGTGACGCCGGACAGCTTCTCGGACGGTGGGCGGTTTACCGAGCCGGAGGCCGCGCTTGCGCAGGCGCTGCGGCTGATCGCCGACGGCGCCGACATGCTGGACGTGGGCGGGGAGTCAACGCGGCCGGGCGCCGAGGCGGTGGATGAGGCCGACGAGATCGCGCGCGCGGTCCCGCTGATCGCGGCGATCCGGGCTGGGAGCGCCATCCCGATTTCCGTCGACACCATGAAGCCCGCCGTGGCGCGGGCCGCCGTCGCCGCCGGCGCCACGATCTGGAACGACGTGACCGCGCTGCGCCATGCGCCGGACAGTATGGCGACCGCGGCCGAGCTCGGCTGCGAAGTGGTGCTGATGCACATGCAGGGCGAGCCCGGCACGATGCAGGTCGAGCCGCATTACGATGACGTGGTGACGGAGGTCGCCGAATTCCTGTCTGTCCGCGCCGAGGCCGCGATAGCGGCGGGCGTGGCGCGCGAGCGCATCTGGCTCGATCCCGGCGTGGGGTTCGGCAAGCACATGATCCGCCACAACCTGCCCCTGCTGGCCGGGCTCGACCGCATCGTGGCCCTGGGCTTTCCGGTGCTGCTGGGCGTCAGCCGCAAGCGTTTCATCAGCGCCTTGGATGAGGGTGGCAAGACGCCGGATCAACGGTTGGGCGGTTCGCTTGCCGCGGCGCTCGCGGGCGTGGCGGCGGGCGTCGCGGCCGTGCGCGTGCACGACGTGCGCGAGACGGTTCAGGCGCTGCGGGTCTGGCAGGCCATAGTTCAGGCCAGGGTCAGCGCCTCGTAGCGCTTGACGAAGCTTCGCTCCCGCTCGGCGCTCCACGCCGTGATGTCGTCGCCCACCCCGCCCGGCAAGCACTCAAGGTAGGCGTGCCAGCCGGCCGCGACGTCGAGCACGTGCGGCTTGCGCATCTTCGTCTGGGTGAGCGTCAGGCGGCAGCCGCCTGCGTCCGGCGCCAGTTCCCAGCGCACGACAGAGTGTGGATGCTCCTCGTGCGGCCAGGTCCAGGCGATCAGCCGGGGCGGGTCGAGCTCGACGATCTCGCCGACCATCGCATGTTCATCGTCGATCCAGTCGAGGGCGAACCGCCCGCCGACGCGCAGCTCGACCTCGGTGCGGGTCATCAGCCATTCGGAAATGCGTTCGGGCACGGTGAGCGCGGCCCAGACCTTCTCCATCGGCTGGGCCAGGCGTCGCTCGAAGACCAGATCGTAGCCGTCGTCGGTCTGGCGGATTTCGCCGAGGCGGTCGTCGATCATTGTTCAGCCTCCAGGTGGCGTTCGAGGGCGTCGAGCCGGTCAGCCCAGGCGTGGCGATAGGGGGCGAGCCAGGCGTCGACCTCGGCGAGTTTCGCGCCCTCCAGGCGGTAGAGCCGGCGCTGGCCGTCGATCCGGGCGCTGACCAGGCCGGCCTCGCGCAGCAGCTTCAGATGTTTGGAGACTCCCGGCTGGCTGATCGACAGTGCATCGACCAAGGCGCCGGCCGGCCGCTCGCCGTCGCGCAGCAGGTCGAGGATGCGACGGCGATTGGGTTCGGCGAGGGCTTCGAATGGGCTCATGGCATTACATAGCTATGTAGAAATATAACTGTCAAGCGATGTGCACGGCGCGCCAACCTGCGCTATCGCCCAGCCATGTCATCCCTGGGACGCGTGCTGATCATCGCCGGTTCGGATTCCGGCGGCGGGGCGGGGATCCAGGCGGACCTCAAGACCGTCACCGCGCTTGGCGGCTATGCGGCCACGGCGATCACCGCGATCACCGTCCAGAACACACTGGGCGTCAGCGCGGCCTATCCCGTGGCCACAGATGTGGTGATCGCCCAGGCCCGCGCGGTGCTGGACGATATCGGCGCCGACGTCATCAAGACCGGCATGCTGGGCGACGCCGATGTGGTGGAGGCGGTCGCCCGGCTGCTGGACGAGGCCGGGATGCCAGTGGTGATCGATCCGGTGATGGTGGCCAAGGGCGGCGCGAAGCTGCTTGCCGAGGAGGCCCTGGCGCCGGTGCGCGAGCGGCTGGTCCCGCGCGCCGCCCTGCTGACCCCGAACGCCCCGGAAGCGCACGCCCTGACCGGCCTGATCGTGGAGACCACCGACGACCTGCGCCGGGCCGGCGAGGCGCTCCTGCGGATGGGCGCCGGCGCGGTGCTGATGAAGGGCGGTCATGTGCCGGGCGCGCGGGTGACCGATGTGCTGATGACCTCCTACGGCGAGACGGCTTTCGAGGGCGAGCGGATCGAGACCCGCCACACCCACGGCACCGGCTGCACGCTGGCGTCGGCCTGCGCGACGGGCCTTGCCCAGGGGCTCTCGCTCGAGGCCGCCGCGGCGCGGGCGTGGGACTATGTGCATCGGGCTATCGTGGCCGCGCCGGGGCTTGGCCGCGGGCACGGCCCGTTGGATCATGGCTGGCCGTTCAGGGGGAAGGTTTGAGTCGCGACTTCGAACAGGAGCTGGAGACCATCGTGCGCGCGTCGCCGACGCTGATGCACGTGCTGGAGGCGGTTCGCGACCTCGACCTGCCGGACTGGATGATCTTCTCCGGCGCGGTCTACCAGCGGGTGCTGAACCACCTCACCGGCCGCGCCGCGGACTACGGCATCAAGGACTACGATCTGGCCTACTTCGATCCCGACACCACCTACGAGGCCGAGGACGCGGTGATCAAGCGGGTGGCCGCGGCCTTCGAGCCGCCGCTGCGCGAGATGATCGAGGTGCGCAACCAGGCGCGGGTGCACCTGTGGTTCGAGGCCAAGTTCGGCGAGGCCTATGCGCCGCTGACCTGTTCGGCCGAGGCGCTGCGGCGGTTCACCACCGTGGCCTTCTCGGTGGGCGTTCGGCTGGAGGCGGACGGCCGGCTGACGATCGCTGCGCCGTTCGGCCTGCATGATCTGTTCGCGCTGCGCCTGCGCAGGAACCCGATCCGCGACACCAACGGCTTTGAGCGCACCGCCGCCTCGGCGGCCGCCCGGTGGCCGGAGCTGAGCGTGGTCACCGACTAGGCGATACGAAAACGCCCCCGGATCGCTCCGGGGGCGCTGTCTTCTGTGTTGTGCCTAGCGGCGATAGCCGTAGCGATCGTTCGCGGCATAGCGGTCGGTCTGGGCGTCCACGCGGTTGACCGTGTCGCTCAGCCGGCGGACTTCCCAGCCGTTGGCGCGGCCGGTCTCGGCGCGCCAGGCGATCGGGCGCACCGCATGCAGGTCCTGACGCATGTGCGAGGCCATGGCCCAGCTGATCTGGCCGTAGCGCGCGGCCTGGCCGACCCGGGCGTCGAGCCGGTCGATGTTGGCCGTGGTCAGGCGGTAATCGACGCGCTGCGCGTAGCGGGGCTGGTCGTAGCTGCGACCATAGTCATGCCAGGGCTGAGCCTGGGCGATCGTCGCCGAGGCGGCGGTCAGCGCCAGCGCCGAAGCCCCGATCAGCGCGATGTTCTTGAGCTTGAGCATGTTCAGTTCCTCTGCGTTGGTGGTCCCTCTGCATCGGGCTCTCCGAGCATGGGGGCCAAAACCCGTTCGCCCCGGATTGGTTTCCTCAAGAAGGACCGTTCCGGAACCTGAAACCGGCCTCACCCCTCGGCGAACCGATCTCATGGCGCAAAGAAAACACGGCCCGCATGACGCGAGCCTGAGGCGATCGTTGTCGGATATTCAGGTGGAGTCTTAGGCGACCTGGGCGGTCTGGCCGCGGCCGGCGGCGCCGGTGGCGGCGGCGGTCAGAGCGGCGCTGATCGCCTCGTAGAGCTTGGCGATCTCGATGGGTTTGGCCACGTGGCCGTCCATGCCGGCGGCGAGATATTCGTCCACCTGGAAGGTCAGCGCGTTGGCGGTGAGCGCCACGATAGGGATGCGCTTGCGGCGCTCGGCCGCCTCGACCCGACGAATTTCGCGGGCCGCGTCGATGCCGTCCATGACCGGCATCTGAATGTCCATCAGGATCAGGTCGTAGCCGCCGACCCGCCAGGCGTCGACCGCCTGCTTGCCGTCGCCGACGATGTCGATGTCGATGCCCAGCGACTCCATGACCGCGGCCAGCACCTGCTGGTTGGTCGGGTTGTCCTCGGCGGCCAGCAGCCGGATGTTGCGGTCGCCGGAGTCGGGCTGAGCCTGGGCTTCGGCGCCGCCGGCCGACTCGCCTCGGATCAGCGGCAGCTCGACGGTGAACACCGAGCCGTGGCCCTCGCGGCTTTCCACGTCGATGGAGCCGCCCATCATCTGGGTGAGTTCACGGCAGATGGCCAGGCCCAGGCCCGTGCCGCCGAACCGGCGGGTGGCGGAGTTGTCGGCCTGGGTGAACTTCTCGAACAGGGCCGGCAGCTTCTCCGGCGCGATGCCGACGCCGGAGTCGCTGACCACCAGGCGCAGCGCCCCGGTGGCGGCGTTGATATCGACCTTGGCGCCGACAGCGCCCTGCGGCGTGAACTTGACCGCGTTGGAGAGCAGGTTGCCGACGATCTGGCGCAGGCGGTCGGCGTCGCCACGCCACCAGCCGCGGGCCTCGTCGGTGATCTCGAAGCTGAAGGCCAGGCCCTTGCCCTGCGCCAGCACCTGGAAGGTCTCCGACGTCGCGTTCAGCGCCGGCGCCAGGTCGAAGTCTTCCTTCACCAGCGTGAGCTTGCCCGCCTCGATCTTGGACAGGTCCAGCACGTCGTTGAGCACCGCCAGCAGCAGACTGCCCGACTGGCGGATGATGCCCAGGCGTTCGCGCTGGACGTCGGCCAGGTCGCCCATGGACATGACCTCGGCCATGGCCAGCACGCCGTTCAGCGGCGTGCGGATCTCGTGGCTCATGTTGGCCAGGAACTGGGTCTTCAGCACATTGGCGGCGTTGGCCGCGTCGCGGGCGCTTTCCAGCTCGCGCATGGCGCGCTTCAGGTCTTCCTCGCGCTCGCCGAGCTTGCCCAGCAGGTGGTTGAAACTGTCCGTCAGGCTACGGAACAGGCCGTCCTGGGCGCGGAATTCGATGGGCTGGAAGCTGCCGCCGGCGGCGACTTCATGCATGGCGTCGGAGAGCCGCTGCACCGGCGCGATCACCCGATGCGCCATGCCGCGCGCCAGGTAGAGCGCTACGCCGATGCCGCCGAACAGCAGGGCGGCGGTCAGCGCGATAAACTGCGGCAGGAGC